>VFSW01001242.1_pt1 | contig 38706 bp, 30 predicted proteins | sample 5358111 | NCBI WGS metagenome assembly VFSW01 (sample SAMN11554181, study PRJNA540505) | mine drainage metagenome | isolation source: sediment from site ElyBrook_90M | place: USA: Ely Copper Mine, Vershire, VT | collected 2017
GAATGGAGGCATGGCCCTGGGCCTTCCCGGACCAAACATTGCCGGAGCCGACATCAACAATGCCGCCCCAGTCGTTGGCGCCGGCGACCCCGACGACTCGGGCGACCAGCAGGCCTTCGCCTGGCGCCCCGTAATCGGCGCGGAGTGGCTCGGATCGCTCGGCGGTCCGCTGAGTGCGGCGAGCGGCATCAACGATTCCGGTTCCGTGGTTGGCCTCGCCTACACGGCCGCGAGTCTGCAGCACGCCTTTGTTTGGACCCAGTCTACCGGTATGCAGGACCTGACCCCCACTCTCACCAGCATTGGCGGAGCCGCTGCGGTCGCGATCAATTCCTCGAATGAGGTTGTCGGCTACTATTTTCCGAACGGCAGCAACACCACGCTGGGCTTCACTTGGACTCAATCGGGCGGTCTGCAAAACCTGGGTTCTTCCGGCACTCTAGCTTACTCCATCAACGACGCAGGAACCGTAGTCGGGCAAACCCGCCTGGCGAACGGGAGCAGGCATGCTTTCTCCTATACGCCGAGCGCCGGAATCAGCGATCTCGGCACGCTTGGCGGCAGTTCTAGTACTGCTCTCGGCATCAACAATACGGGGTGGATCGTTGGCAGCTCTCTTACCGGCGGCTCCGGGAGTGGCTTGCTGCACGGTTTCTTGTGGACCCCAACCGCGGGCATGAAGGACTTCACTGTCCTGGCGGGTCTCGCCCCCAGCCAGCAAACCTACTCCGTGCAAGTGAACGACTTCGGGGTCATCGCGCTTTCGACCAACGTCAGTGGCTATCTTTTGATTCCGAAGATGACAGGGCCGTTCACTTCGTCGGCGAACCCATCCGTTACCGGACAGCCTGTCACGTTCACAATCAAGGTCAATTCGATCGCAGGGCCGCCCCCCGACGGCGAGCCGATTCAATTCCTGGTCAGCGGGAAACTGACAGCGACGGTGCCCCTCAAAGCCGGAGTCGCCCAGTTCACGACCTCGACAATTACCGCCGGTTCGCACGTGATTCAGGCAAAATACGCGGGCGACGAAAATTATATTGCGTACAAGTATCAGTTGACGCAGGTAGTCAAGCCGTAACCAGACTTCTGCCCCGAAGCGACGGCCGAACTTAGCCCCGCACTTTAGCGCGGGGTAGTTGGGAAAAATCACCGAAGTCCTGTAGAGCCTGCCCTGAGCGAAGTCGAAGGGGAACGACCGACCCACCTTTCCCGCCGTCGCGCCTTCTGTGACCTATCTCACATCTGCCTGTTTCCAGTCGGTGATATCCTATGCGGGTTATGGGAATGACCGAAATCCTGCGTAAGGTGTTCCTGGTTGATCTGATCCAGGGATTAGGCGTCACGTTTCGCTATCAGGACCCCAAGGAAATCTACACCGAGCAGTATCCGCTGGAGCGTCCGCAGGTCGCCGAACGCTATCGCGGCGCGCCGCGCCTGAACGTCAATCCCGACACCGACGAGACTCTCTGCATTTCCTGTGACCTCTGCGCCCTCGCTTGTCCCGAGAATCTGATCGTAGTCACCAGCGAGCGCAACGAGAAAACCCGCCGCAAAGAGCTCACCACATTTACCTACGACCTCAGCCGCTGCATGTTCTGCGGATTGTGCGAAGACGCCTGTCCCACCGACGCGTTAGAACTCACCCAGGATTTCGAACTCGCCAACTACACCCGCGAAGGCATGATCTGGGACCGTGAGGCCCTGGAAAAAGGCCCGCAGCCGACTGTGTACAAGAAGTAGTCGGGAGCCCAACCGGGATCGCCAGTGCTCAATGTCTTCGGGTAAATGGATGCACAGGTCCGAGAGTTAACAAAGAACTTAGTGTCGTGTCTAATGTTCGTATCATAATTAACGGCTCTTCCCGCATTTGATATAAGCAGGAGGAACTGCATGGCTCTCGGTCGCCCGCTCTCGCCCCTGACTCTTGCCCATTCCGAACGACAGCGGTTGTTGGAGGACTCGCCGCCCCAACACGGCGCAAACGCTGGCGTTGCGGCCGGCTCGATCCATGCTCTTCAACCGGTCGATCAATGTATATACATTGTCGATACTCACTTCATGAGGGTGGCATCTGCGCCTATTTCGTACCTACGAGGTGAACCTCGGCAACCGGCTCTCCAGAGCGCGATTTCTTCACCCCAATCAGTTCCAGCGCCCTTGCGGCGATGTGTTCGGCAGAGACTTCGAACTCCTTGATTAGCTCCCAGGGAGCGCCGGAATCTCCGAAGCGGTCCTTGACACCGATCGCGCCCGTGATCACGGGGACGCCGTAGAGCTCGGGTGACTGGGTGATGGCATTGGCGACGGGCCACGCCAGCGCGCCGATCTGATGTTCTTCGGCGGTCAGGACGATGCTCGTGTCGCGGGCGGCGCGGACGATGGCTTCGGTATCGAGCGGCTTCATGGTGTGCATATTGAGGACGCGGGTTTCGTAACCGAAATCCTGCTTCAGTATCCACGCGGCGCGCATGGCCTCGGGCACCATCGGTCCGCAGGCGATGATGGTGAGGTCTTCGCACTCGTCGCGGTAGTCGGATTCGAGGTTGGTCTCGAAGGCCTCGATGAAATTCGCAGACTCCTTGCGCAGGCGAATCACGTTGGCCTTGCCGAAGACGAATGGCGTTTTCTCGTCAGTAACAATCGGCGTGGCTTCGCGGGCAAAGCGGATGTACTTCGGGCCGACGTGCTTCAGCAGCAGATAGTCAGTGGCCTTGCGGGTCTCGACGATGTCGCAGGGGACGACCACGCTCATGTTCGGCAGCCCGCACATCGCGAAACAGTCTTCGAGCGCCTGGTGGGTAGCGCCGTCGGGGCCAACGCTGACGCCGCCGTGGGCTCCAGCGATCAGGACATTGAAGTTGCCGTAACAGATCGAAGTTCGAATCTGGTCGAGGTTGCGGGCGGCGGCAAAGGTCGCGTAGGTGCCGAAGACGGGAAGCTTCCCTTCTTTCGCCAGTCCGGCAGCGGCTGAAGTAGCGGATTGCTCGGCGATGCCCATACTGATCCAGCGCGCTTTGCGCTCGGGCTTCCCGGCATAAAACTCGCTGATGGTGATGGAGCCTGAAATGTCGAGCCCGAAGCAGACGATACGCGGGTCGTCGCCGTTGGCGGCCAGCGACTGGCCGAAGCCTAAGCGCGTCGGCTTCATCTGGGCTTTCATGTTGTCGGCGGCGTTCCACCAGTAATTGCGATGGAACCTGGGCATCTTAGCGTCGAGTTTGCGCTCGACCTCGGCTTGATACTGCTTGGCGTGAGCAAACAGCTGCTCGACGGGGACCTGGCCTTCGAGACCGAGTTCCTTCAAGCCTTTGTTTAACTCTTCTAGATTTGGCGTTTTACCATGCCAGCCGGCCACGTCTTCCATGAAGCTGACGCCTTTGCCTTTTACGGTGTCGGCGATAATGACGGTGGGCTTGCCGCGTCCGGTCTTGGCTTTTTCGAGAGCCTCGACGACCTGTTTCATGTCGTGTCCGTCGATGGTGACAACCTCCCATCCGAAGCTCCGATATTTTTCTTCCAGGGGCTCGACGTTCATTACGTCCTTCACCCAGCCGTCGATCTGGAGGCGATTGCGATCGACGATGCCGATCAAGTTGTCGAGTTTGAAGTGGCCCGCTTCCATGGCGGCCTCCCAGATCTGGCCTTCCTGCTGCTCGCCGTCTCCCATGATGCAGAAGACGTGGTGATTCTTCTGGTCCAAATTCGCCGCGAGCGCGATGCCGACGGCGATGCTCAGACCCTGGCCTAGCGATCCGGTAGAGACTTCTACGCCCGGCAGTTTGAGCCAGTGCGGATGCCCTTGAAACGGCGAATAGAGCTTGCGCAGGAGCGCAACGTCTTCTTTGGGACAGAATCCGGCGAAGGCTAGGCCGAGGTAAAGGCTGGGCGCTTTATGGCCGGTCGACCAGACAATGCGGTCGCGGTCGGGCCAATTTGGATTTTTGGGATCATGGTTGGCGACACGAAGGTAGAGCGCGGCGGTGATGTCCATAATGGACAGCGTGCCGCCTGCATGTCCGGAAGTGGCAGCGCACAGGGCGGCCAGGTTATAGCCGCGCATCAAGTTGGCCTGCTGCTTCAGTTCGTCAATGTTGTAAGAACGCAGAACTTCGCCGGTTGCTGAATTTTGGATAGACATGGGGTGGCTCCTTCGCTTACGCCGGGCGTTCGACGACAATCTGGGCGAGGCGGAAAACGACGCATAGGCTTGCAGAATGAGCGTAGCCGGGGGTGTTGCAGGGGTCAGTGAGCGAAATCACAAAGGGAAGTGATGCGTGGCCGCTGGAGCCCGAGAACTGGGGAGGGCACGGCTTCAGCGATGCCACCCACAGCCAATAAATTGGGGGCTTTAGCTCCTTAGGTAGTCCGCGTCGGCCCGTTTCCAGATTAAAGAACATGACTCCAGTGCCCTCCCTCAGAGGCCGGAAGGCATGCGACATTGGGTAGGTCTGCGCGCGATTGCTGACAACGTCATCCAGATGGCGCGACAAAGCACCTAAGCCGGGCCCGCCCATTTCGCTGCCTCACGGGAACGAACGCGCGCGGAGGAGTTTGTCCGTTGGGAGTTAGGCCACCGGGCCCATCTCAGAAGCGTATTTTTGCCATGGAAAGTACCCAGAGTTTGCGCTCAAACGATGGAAGCGAACCTCATGCTTCGAGGCTTTATCCCCACCCGTCGCCATGCTCTCGGATCCTGAGGCGCCCGTCCACGCTCCGCTTGGGCGGGGGATCTTCACTTCTGCAATCTGACCCCTTGGGCTGCTAGTGCGCCCTTCTGTACAAATCTAAATAGCCGCAAAACTATACCGGTCAGACACCCACAATTTGTCCCTTTGGAACCTCGGTAACTTGCCCCTTCGCTCAAACCCCATCACCATCGGTAAATCCGTCTGACGACGGCGGGCGCTCGCCACCCCCGCGGCTGGGTGACCCCAAAATGCAGCGAAGGAGAACGAGATGAAGAAACAAATTCTGGTTGGGGGGTTCGCAGGTTTGTCGATGATTGCAGGCGCTCAATCGAATGGGAAAAGCGGTCAATCTGCGAATACCGGCAAAGCCGTAAGCTTGCGCGAGGTGGCTTCCGGACAAGCGCCTAGCAAGCAAGCACCAGCACCGAAATCAAAGGATCGGGAGGCCAGTACGCCCTCGGTCTCGGAGGTTGTCGTAACCAAGCCGTCCGGTAACAAAACCAACGCGGCAGCGGGAGATGTTAACGGCGGCAGCCAGGCGCAAGCCGCAGCCCCGGTCGACTCCAGCAACGGCAAGGCCAACACGCAGAGCACGGCCGGCAGTTCGAAAGGCAAGGGCAAGAGTACGCAAGACGCTGCGAATGGACACCCGACCGGGAAACGCCAGCACTCCCCAGTCGTCGTGGTCAAGCAAACCGACGCAGCAAGCACGAAGCTCTCACAATGAACTCGTAGGTCCCTGTTCCGGGATATTCTACAGAGATCGCGGTCGAGGGGGGTCCCCCCTCGACCGATGCTCTCACGCAGCCTTCTGCGCGATCGTGATGGTGTAGCCATCAACATCCTCGAAGGCGAATTCCTTCATGCCATAGAACTGTTCGGTAACAGGCATGGAGATTTTCGCCCCCGCTTTCTGCACCCGATCGAGGATATCCTGCAAGCTATCCACTTCCAAGTAGAGAGTGAGACTTGCGCCGACGGTCGCGGCCAGTTTGGGGTTCTCCGCAGCAACGGTCCTCTGGTCGTTGAAAAATATCTCAACCGCTCCATTGCTAATGCCGGCAAAAACAAAAGGCGATTGCTCCGGCACGGTCATGGCGGTTTCGAGGCCGAGAATCTCGCGATAGAACTTGAGGCTGGCTTCGACATTGCGGACTACTAGATTTGGTGTGAGTTTCTTGATCTGCATGGGTTCTCCTCTGCTCAGAATTGATTCGATTCGTGAACCGGTTCCGGACGGTGTGTGTCATGAAGGATGATGGCGCACACTTCCGGTGTGCTCGCATCTCCTCCATCCACGACCCTTGCGAGGAAGGACGTAGGTAGGAACCCTCATTGTAGGTGGCGCTGGTCCAGGTGATGACCAGCGCGCGGGTTCCGCGAGGTACGACAGAATACTACCACGGGATGGCAAGTACCGGAGAGCCGCCAACACAGCATCGGCCCTGTACAATAACGGCTCTCGTCGCAACGAGGAGGAGGCCCGATGGCAAGTGGAATGTTCTCCAGAATAGATCTGGATGCCGTTCTGGACTCGGCGAGAACGGCCGTTGCCGCGGTCGCCGCCATGCTGCTGGCTCAACTCCTGAAACTACCGGAATATTATTGGGCGCCGATCTCCACCATCGTCATCGTCCAATCAACGATCGCTCCGCGGACGCTGGGTTGGCAGCGGTTTGTAGGCACTGCCTTGGGAGCCGTATTAGGCGCAGCGATAGCCACGTTCTTCCGTCCCAGCGCAGCTGTTTACGCCGTCGGAATCGTGCTATGCGGTTTGCTGGCGTGGCTATTCCGCGCAGGAGGTGCATACCGCTTTGCTGCGATTACCCTAAGCATTATTTTGCTGATCCCGCGAGCGCGCGCTCCCTGGATTACGGGATGGCATCGTTTTCTGGAAGTGTCGCTGGGAATTGCGGTGGCATTAGTCGTCACAACGGTGTGGCCGTTGAACAAGAAAGTAGTCTAAGTGCACAATGGGCGGTTACATCAATCCGCGATAAGCATCTACCCATTGCTCGCGGACCGCATTCCATGTGTATTTTTGCGCTTCGCGATAGGCGTTCTGGGCCAGGCGCGCGGCGAGCGAAGGGTCGCGCAATAGACGGATGACATTCGCGGCGAGCGCATTTTCGTCGCCCACGGGGGAAAGCAATCCGGTGCGCTCGTGCTCGACGAGGTACGGCATGCATTCCGGCGAAGTCGTAACCACGGGAGTTCCCGCGGCAAAGGCCTCGATGACCGAGAGCGGCATGTTGTCGAGCCACGAGGCGTTGACGAAAATATCGGCCTGATCGTAGTACTCGCCAATTCTCTCGCGCGACGCGACGCCGGCGAAGTTTACGCCGCTGAGATTCAAGTCCTCAACCAGTTTACGGATGTCGGATTCAAGCGAGCCGTTGCCGACCAGATCGAGCTGCGCGTCGGGGTATTGTTTCTTCACTTCGGCAAATGCCCGCACCACAACGTCAACGCTGTAATAAGCGGAGAAGCCGCGTGTGCACACAAGATGTGGCCGCAGCGCAGGGCGCGCCCGATAGCGGAACTGCGAAAGGTCAACGATGTTTGCCACAGGAGAAGCGGACAATCCGAACTCGCGAAAAACATCGACGAGGTAGCCCGACGGTACGACAATTTTATCGACGCGAGAGAGAACGAAAGCAGCCGAGCGGAAACGTTGCAGATGGTCGCGCGCTTCCCCGCTGTGATAGTTGATCAGCGTCTTGCATCCGCGCATTTTTGCAAACCACGCCGCCGGTGCGGGCGCGAGCAAAAACGACCAGTAGGAGGCGGAAAACATGTGCGCCACGTCTACGGCTTTGAGACCACGCCAGAGGCCCCAGAGATAAATGGGCTCGCGGAGGAGCGTGCGCAGTCCGGGAACAGTTTCCACCCAGGCAAGCGCGCGTGGTAAGGCCGGATCTACGGCGAGGAAACTGATCTCGATGTCGGGATCATTCCGCCAATGACGCAGGAGCAAGTCGGCTTGGGCGGATTGTCCGCCGATGTAACGCAGGCTGGGCGCCACAATGCATACTCGTATGCGCTTCGGCGAGCTTTGCTTGGCGGAGTCGCTCATGCCGCCGAATCCCTATGACGCTTTTGTTGCAGAAGTTTGACGTAGAGTTCCACGTATCGCTGGCGCACGCGATCTAAGCTGAAGTTTTCTTGCGTGAACTGCAAGGCGCTCTGGCCCAGCCGTTCGCGAAGGCCAGAGTCAGCCAGGAGTTTCGCGACGGCATCGGCAAATCTGGTCTCGTCGCCGGAGGGAATCAAAGCTCCGCGTTCCTCGTCGAGCAACTCAGAATTGCCTCCGACATTGTATGCAACCCCGGGCAAACCCGCCGCCATGGCCTCAAGGATAACGTTGGACAAGCTTTCCGAATCCGATGTGTTGACTGCAACATCGATCGAAGCAAGAATGGCCCGCATATCCTGCCGATCGCCCATGAAAATCGCTGAGGTGCCGAGACCGAGACTCGACGCTTCCCTTTCCAGTTCCGGCCGCAGCGGGCCATCGCCGACGAGAACGAACTCCGTATTCGGCATGCGCTGCTGAATTTGCGCGGCAATGCGCAGAAATCCGGAATGATTTTTGTAGCGGTGGTTCATCCGCGCCACCATACCGACACGGACGATACCAGGACGCTTTGGCAAGGCAGCAGGCGCATCGGCAAAGGCTTCCGCTGGCAGAGCATTGCCAATGATTGCGATCTTTTTGGGTGACAAGCCCGCGGCCATGAGCCGATCCGCGGCGGCATGGGAGTTACAAACCACGGCGTCACACCAGCGAAATGCTGCAGTCTGCACGCGGAACTGCGCGGGAGTCATTAGATCTCCAAGCTGGCGGTGGCTCCCGATGACGACGGGCACGCGAGCCAACCTAGCGGCGGGAATCATCGTGAGATTAGTGTAGAAATCAAAGGCGTGGGCAACCTGTACTTGATGCTGACGCAGATAATGGCTCAAGTTCAAGCGTGTACGCACCGACTTCCACCCGAAGAGACTGCCCCCGAGGGGGAATTGTTGCGCGTCCGGGAAATTGCTCGCGAGTGGCCCGCGACGGCTAATACAGCCGAGATGAGTTCTGAATCGAGGAGGTGTGAGGTGTTGCGCAAGGACAGTGAACTGGCGTTCCGAGCCTCCCGTTTCAAACGTGTTGACCATGAGAAACAGGGCAATATGATCGGAAACAGGGGCGGGATCAGCGACCTGAGTTGCAGTCAAGCGGGCAGTCTCGGCGGTACGCACCCGATCATCCTTCCACCGGAGCGGAGGCTAACGAAGCGGCCGCATTAGCGGGCTGGCGGCGAGAGTCAGCCACCACGGGGAGAGAGAAGAGGCCGGCCGGCTTGATGTATTTTTCGAGGAAGTTGCGATGCCAGAGCTCGAACATCAGCAGGCGCCAGATGCGTCCAGTCATGGTCTTACGGCGAACCAGGTGGTCGTCCATCAGTTTCCGAACGCCTTCGGTCGCGAAGTATCCGCGATCGAGGGTCCGAGGTTCGAGCAGAATCATCAGCATTTCTTTCAGTTCGTTCCGCATCCAATGTACGAGCGGCAGGGAGAATCCTTGCTTCTGGCGATAGAGCACTTCGCGCGGCACGCCGAGCCGCTCCGCCAGTTTTCGAAGAATATATTTCTGCTGGTTGCCGCGCAGCTTCCATTCGGGAGCCAGGCCGGCGACCCATTCGACGAAAATGTGATCGAGAATAGGGACGCGCACCTCGAGCGAGTTCAACATGCTCATGCGGTCCACCTTGGCGAGGATATCGGAAACCATGTAGGTCTTGGTGTCAACGTAGAGCAACTGATCGACGGGATCTTTCGCCGGCGCCTGCGCAAAGTAGCGGCGAAACACGTTCGCCGGATCATCGCTGCGGTTCAGTATTTGCCGGAAATCGGGCGAGAGCAGCGGAACATCGCGCTCGAACGCGGGCAAGAAAGCCATGTGATCGATATAACGCTCCTGCCATGGCAAGGAAACGTTATAGCTGAACTTGCGGCCCTGCATGCTGTTGGGCAGACGCGGAAAGACCCGGTCGCGAAAGAACTTGCGCGCCCACCCAGGAATACGCTCGAAAATTTGGCGCCGGTCGTGGATGCGGTAACGATCGTATCCAGCAAACATTTCGTCACCGCCATCACCCGAAAGAGCCACAGTAACGTGCTGACGGGCCATCTGCGAAACGTAATAAGTGGGCAGCATGGAGGAATCGCCGAATGGCTCTTCGAGTGAACTGGTGAGATGCTCGACGGTCCGGACGACATCGGGCTCCAGGATCAGCTCGTGATGATCGGTGCCGAATTTCTCAGCGACCATGAGCGCCCATTTGGCCTCGTTGAAATCGTCCTTTTTGAAACCGATCGAAAACGTCTTGACGGGCCCGGAACTGGCGCGCGCCATCAGGGCGACGACCGTGGAAGAATCGGTGCCCCCGCTGAGAAAAGCTCCGAGGGGCACATCGGAAATCAACCGGATCTTGGTCGCCTCCAACAACCGTTGCTCTAATTCTTCGAGCAACTCCTCTTCGCGCTTTGGCCCGTGCGTGTTGTATTCGGGAAGGTCCCAGTACTGGCGGATGGTGATTTTGCCGTCCTGAAACTCGAGCAGGTGTCCTGGGGGCAGCTTCTGAATACCTGTAAATGCGGTGATAGGCTCGGGTACGTATCCGTAATAAAGGTATTCCAGCAATCCCTGCGAATTGACTTCGGCAAGCTCGGGGACGACCGCGAGGATCGACTTAATTTCGGAAGCAAAATACAGATTTCCCTTATGCAGCGCGTAGTGTAGCGGCTTCTTGCCCAGGCGGTCGCGAGCAAGAGTCAGCTTGCGTTTGGTCTTGTCGTAGATGGCAAGAGAGAACATGCCGCGTAGTTTCTGAACGCAGTCCGCGCCCATCTCTTCGTAGAGATGAATGATGACTTCGGTATCGGTGTGGGTATAGAAGCGATGGCCGCGGCTTTCGAGTTGGGGGCGAAGCTCGGGAAAGTTGAATATCTCCCCGTTGAAAACAATCCAGGCATTGCGGTCTTCGTTGAAAACCGGCTGATGCCCCCCGGAAAGATCGATGATGCTGAGACGGCGCATGCCGAGACCAGAGCCGTCGGCGACGAACAGTCCTTCATCGTCGGGGCCACGGTACACAATCTGTTCGCACATGTGGTGCACGAGAGCTTCAGTGATGTTGCTTTCACGAGTCGCGCTCACCACGCCGGCAATTCCACACATATCGCTTTCTTTCTATACTTGCCCATGGGGCAAGGCGCCGCTCTTTGTGGGACTCAGGTTCTGTCTCTTTTTGCTCCTCGACACTAACGTGCCGGCTTTCCTGTCCCGCCGTTGCGCGGCTGATGCATCGTACGTTCTACTTTGTCGTGGGGCGCCCAAGCTCTTGGCAAGCGCCGCGCAAGATCACAGTGTAATACGTAGGCTGTCAGGGGAAGCTTACCATTCGCCGCAGTCCCACCTCTGGCCAAGGTGGACACAGAGGTAATCTATTGGCCAGTTTCGGTAAAGACGGCCGGGGCAGGAACTCCTGCCGCAGTGGCGCTTATGGTGACCGTTGCTGGGAACGCAGGCAGCGTATAGAACTGAGTGGCTGTTCCAGAACTCGCGGTTACCTCAGGGTTGGGGTTGGAAAAACTGCCTCCGGCTCCTCCATCGTCAAAGGTCACACTGATGCTCGGCGTGGGATTGCCGTACTGATCGCTCACGAGGACCGCGAGCGCCTGTGGCAACTGCGTTCCGGCGGGTGCAAACTGGTTATTGCCACTGGTGACGGTGACGTTGGCTGCCGGTCCGGCTACCGAGTATTCGAGGTAGGTAACACTCTTGAATCCGGCCGAACTGGCGGTAACGGTCGCGGTCGAGACCGTGGTCGGTAACTGCAGAATTGTGCGCGCCAAGCCATTGGCATCCGTAACCACAGAGGACGGATTGGGAACCGCTCCCTTGTTAGCGGTGAAGTTGATCGTCACGCCCGGAACGCCGTTCTTGTAGACATCCTGCGCTTGTGCAACAACAGGATTCGGAAGGTTGGAACCAGCTGGGCCAGTCTGCTTTGCTCCGCCATAGGCGATGATCTTTATCGCGCCGGCTGGGGTGGCGGTGGCGGTGGTGGTTATGGTGCCAAAACCAGTACCGGAGATGGTCAGCGGGTAGGTGCCGACCTTTGTCGGAACTATATAGGTGGTCGAGGCATTGCCGTTCGAGTCGGTGACAGCCGAAGCGGGATTGAACACTCCACCCTTGCCGCCATCGCTGAAGTTCACCGTGGCTCCGACGTCGGGTTGTCCGGTATAGGGATTGTCAGCCTCGACTTGGATGGGTGCCGAGAGTGCTGTGCCCACTGTCGCGGTCTGGCCGCCACCGCCGTTAATGGTAACAACGTGAAACAGCCCGTAGATTTCCAGACTGGTTTGGGTGCCGACATACACCTTGCCATTCGCGACCGTCTGCGTGACAAAGTGGCCGACGGTCGGCAGTTTGTCGCGTCCGAGCGGAGCTTGAGAAGTACTGTAGAGCAGTTTGAGTGAGACGGCGTCAAATGCATACAGTGGACCGGCGATATCCCACAGGATTCCGTTGGTCGTGCCGTTGGCCGAAATCGAAGGGGAGTGACTGCCGGGATATTTCTGGGGAGTCTGCAACGCGGTGCCTAGCAATCCGCCCGACAAAGGGAACGCCATCAGAGGAGAAGCGTTCGGTGCGAAATAAACGGTGTTGTTCCAGTACGCTGGGGAACCGAACAACACGTCGTTATTGTCGCTCGGAATGAGCGAGAATTCCTGCAATATCTGGCTGTCGTTTGGCGAGAACATCCCCATGTTGTCGCGATTGAGAACATAGACGACGCCTTGCTTGCCGCTGGCAACCAGTTCGTGCGGATAGGGCCCGTCTTGATCGGGGAGAAGCAGGGCTCCAGTGGAACTCAAGTCGAGGTCGTGTGAGTTGAGGTACGCCACACTATAGGGAGTGAAGTAGTCCGCCACGGTTAGATCGGGAGCAAGCTTCAGCACGCTGTTGCAGAACGTCTGCCCGCCGCTCGGGACATCATACGGAGTACCGGATTCGGCTGTCTCGACGTAAATATTTCCGTCCTGGTCAGCGGAGGGACCGTTGCCTGCCTGCCAGATGGAAACCAGTCCGTAGTCGGGCGAGGTATTGAACACGGCCAGCTGTGACAAAGTAGACGCATCATAGGAAAGCACCCAGCCGGTGTCACCATCGTTGCAGTAGTTCGAACCGAAGCCCAGGTAAAGGGTTCCGTTCACCAACAGCAGGCCGGGGCGGTTTTTCTGGTGCAGGCTATTGAAGACCGTGACGTGTCCCTTGTTGCTGACGCTCTGCGCTTGAATCAGCACCGGGCTCCCCGGTTGTTCGTTGCCGGTTGTAATGTCGAGCGCATGGAGATGGTGACGGACGGTGGTGTTGAGCAGAGTCTTCGCCACCAGGTACATGGTATTGGTGCTGGGGTCGATGACGGGAGTTCCGATGATCCCTTCCTGATAAAAACCGGGAGCGGTGCCGCAAGGAAGATATTTTCCGCTGGCCGTCGTGCCACCGACGTTGAGCATGCTGGCATACCAGAGCTGGGTGCCGGTATCGGCGTCGATCGCGTACACCGAATCCGCCTGGGTAACAACGTAGACGACGTTATGGATGCCCTGCCCCGGAATGTTGACGTTAGGCATGTAGAGAGGTTGAGCCATGACTACATAGTCGACCGGGAAGCTGAAGAGGCGCCCAAAGCTGTTCTTGTTGACGTTGGTCGGCGTCAGCAGAGTTTCGTTGGTGTTCGCGTTGCTGCGGGGGTTATCCCCGCGCCCGGTAGCGAAAGGTACTTGAGCGAATGAATACGAAAGCACAGCCGTAGTAACAAGCAGAGTCAGTAAAACCGAGCGGGAAACCGCAGACCGATTCGTGGATCGGGAAAAAACGGGACAAATCGCGCTCGATCGTGACAGAAATTGGCACATCATCTGTTCACTCCAAACAATCTTGGGGCTTCACTTCAACTAGCAAGTAGACCACCGAGGGAAGGACTGGGAGCAGAAATCGACGCTGCATGAAAGTTTAACAATTAAAACGCTTTATACACGGGAGACCTGTGGAAGGACAACCCCACTATTAGGCCAAACGCAAAGCGTTGCACACTAAGTTTTCTTTGTCGCGCGAAGGACAGGGGTGGCGCTTCCGTAAAAAGTGTCTAGTACCCTCAAAAGGTGTCGAGCAACCTCGCGGTGGGAAGGGAGATCGAAGGGCAGTTGTGGGTAAAACATTACCCATATCGTTGGCCACTTCCCTTCTCCATTGTGACCAACCAGACGGCTAACAACGTTACAAGTGTTTTGTATTCAGCGTGATACAGATGTTTTGGGGGCTTGACTTTGGACTCTATGTTGCTTCCTCGAGATGGCGCGCCCTGCTTCGAAGGTCGGTGATTACCCCCGGGTCGGCAACGGGTTCAGAGTTGTGTCATTATTTAGGGGCGGCATCGAGACTTGTAATTCCCCTGCAACAAGAGGCATTTAGGCTGGGTTGGGCAAGCCGGAAAACGCATGGCTAATAAGAGAATTGTCATCATTGGAGGCGGTCCGACGGGGCTAGGCGCTGCTTATCGCCTCAACGAAATCGGCTACGATAACTGGGCTCTTTACGAGAAGTCCGATGACGTGGGCGGCCACTCTACCTCACATGTAGATGGCGAGGGGTTCGTTTGGGACGAGGGTGGACACGTCATTTTTTCGCATTATCCCTATTTCGCCAAGTTGATCGACGACATGATGGGGAAGGAAGTGCACGAGCGGGTGCGCGAGAGCTGGGTATACCTGCAGGATGCCTGCGTGCCGTATCCTTTCCAGAATAACCTGCGGTATCTGCCGAAACCGCTGCAGGTCAGTTGCCTAATGGGCGCGGCCAAAGCTGCGGCGACCCGAAACGGCGATTCCGCAAATTTCCGCGAATGGACGCTGAGCACCTTCGGCGAAGGCATTGCCGAGACGTTCATGTTCCCTTACAACTCGAAGGTCTGGACCACACCGCTGGAGCGGATGTCGAAGGGATGGATTGCTGAGCGTGTTTCGGTGGTGGACTTCAAGCGCTTGCTCGAGAATGTACTGTACGAAAAGGACGATGTGGCGTGGGGACCGAATAACAATTTCCCGTTCCCTCAGCACGGCGGCACGGGCGAAATCTACCGCCGCATGGCCAAACGGTTTCCCGACAAGGTGCACACCGGCAAGCACCTTGCCGAGGTCGACTCGGTCCAGCGGAGGGTTTCGTTTGCAGACGGGAGTGGCGACAGCTACGACGCGCTGATCTCAACCGCGCCGCTGGATTTGCTGGCCGGCATGGTGAAGCCCGCCGACGGGAAACTGCGTGATGCCTCCGCGTTGCTCGAACACAACGATCTGCTCGTCCTGGGAATCGGGATGAAAAAGAAGATCGACACGGGCAAATGCTGGGTGTACTTCGCGGACCCCGAAATGCCGTGCTACCGGGCCACATTTTTCTCGCACTATTCGCCCAACAACGTCCCAAACGGCGACACCGAGCAGTACAGTTCGTTGATGTGCGAGATGTCAGTCCCGCTGGGTCAAACGGTGGACGGGGAGCGCATCTTCGAGCAGATGCTTACCGGTCTGATCCGCAATAAGATACTCGACGAATCGGATCGTGCACGCATTATTTCGCGCTATCACCGCCTGGTCAGATATTCGTATCCGATCCCAACCCTGGAGCGCGACAAGGCACTCGCCATCCTGCAACCGGCGTTGATGCGGCAAGGGATTTACTCCCGCGGGCGGTTTGGCGCATGGCGTTACGAAATCGGAAACATGGATCATTCGGTGATGATGGGGGTGGAAGCCGTCAATCACGTGGTCAGCGGAGAGAAGGAGCTGGTTTTTTACAGTTCCTAGCGGAACCAAGTTTCTTACAGCAGGCCTAACCATGGAAAGCAATCAGCAACAACAGAGTCCTCGGATAAGCATCATCATCCCGTCCTACAACACCGCGCATTTGATCGCCGGGTGTCTGGACTCGATTTTTGCCCAGACCTACAAGGATTTCGAAGTCATCGTGGTGAACGATGGTTCGCCGGATACAGCGGAACTGGAAAAAGTGCTCACGGCTTATGCTGGCCGTATCGTGTACATCAAACAGGTCAACAAGCGCGCGGCGGGTGCAAGAAACACGGCGATTGCAAGCGCGCGCGGCGAATTTCTGGCATTTCTCGACAGCGACGACACATGGCTGCCCAACCATCTGGACTCGCAGATGAAACAATTTGACGCCGACCCGGCGCTCTGTCTGGTGTATGCGAATGCCCTATTCGTGGGAGACCCGGGGCGGCCAGTAGAGTTCATGCAGAGATGTCCCTCGGCCGGCGAAGCTGGCTTTGAGGCTCTCGTGGTGGAGCGCTGCCAAATCCCAGTTTCGACGGTGGTGGCGCGCAAAACAGCGATTCTGAAAGCGGGAGGCTTCGACGAAAGCCTGACCCGCTGTGACGACTACAACATGTGGCTGCGCACAGCCTATTACGGCGGAAAGGTCGGCTACAACCGGCAGGTGCAAGCACACTTAGCCGACGGGCGGCCGGGGTCGCTCGGATTGGTTCGTGCCAAGATGGCGGAGGCCTACTGGTTGATCCTCGATAAAGCGGACAGGGACCTCCCGCTTAGCTCCGCACAGCATACGTTAGTACGAGACCGGGCTGCCCAAATTCGAGCGCAATATTTGCTCGAAGAGGGCAAGATCCATCTTTCTACTCGAGATTTTGCCAAGGCTCGTGAAAGATTCTCCGAAGCGAATCACTACTTCCGAAAAGCGAAATTGTCTCTTGTTCTGTTTGGCCTGAAGGTGGCACCAAATGCGACCCGCCGAATTTTCGCGTTCCTGACGCAGCGACATAATGGAGTACCGGCGTGATTATGTGGAACGGATCTTCGCGGTGATGTACAGCCTCAAAAAGCTGTGGAAAAACGCGCTAGGGACGGATGTTGCGGGGCGCACGCTAGCGGTGCGCGCGGACGATACTTTCATTATTTCTTATCCTCGATCGGGCAATACCTGGACGCGGTTCCTGATCGCGAACCTGCAGCGCCCGCATGATCCCGTGACCTTCGCGGACATTGAAAGAATCATACCCGACGCGGAGGCGCAGTCGAGTCGATACATGCGCGGTATTCCGAGTCCGCGCATGATCAAGAGCCATTCGTATTTCGACCCGCGCTACCCAAAAGTTATTTACATTGTGCGCGATCCGCGGGACGTGGCGCTTTCCTACTACGATTTCTCGCGCAAATACCGTCAGATTGAAGACAGCTATCCGCTGGAGCGTTACATTGAGGATTTCACGAGCGGTCATTTACTTTCGGCGGGCTGGGGCACGTGGGGAGAAAATGTCGCGAGCTGGGTCTATGCCCGCGGCGCTCGGCCTGGATTCCTGCTACTGCGATACGAGGACCTGAAGGCTCGTCCGGAGCTAGAATTGAAGCGCGTTGCCGAGTTCCTGGGCATCCAGCCATCCATCGAACTGCTGCGCACGGCCATTGAACGCAGCTCGGCGGACCGCATGCGCGAGATGGAAAAAACGCAGGGCAAAGACTGGGTTACGACGAAGGACAAGAGAAACGATATCCCATTCGTACGCACGGCGTCGGTGGGCGGATGGAGGACTAAACTGGGCACGAACTCGGTGGCGAAGATCGAATCAACATGGGGTCATATCATGGCACACCTGGGATACGAGCTCGTCACGCGCACGGCGACAATGGACAGCGCAGAAAGCAAGCTAGCAGCATTCCCCGCCTCGCATTAGATCCGTTGAACCAATGCCGGTAGGCACGCGAAGCAATTAAAGAACCCCATGTCCTCTCAGAGGTTTCAAATCATCCGGAATGTCGGATCGAGCTGGTCGGCGCTGGCCGTCAACGTCGCGGTGGGTGTATTTCTCTCTCCATTCATTCTGCATCACCTGGGCGATGCCGCCTTTGGAATCTGGGTGCTGATTTTCTCCGTGACCGGCTATTACGGTTTGTTCGATCTGGGCATCCGCTCTTCCGTTATCCGGTACGTTTCTAAATACACCGCTATTGACGATCGTGAAAAGCTAACGCAGTTTGTCAACACCGCCCTGTTCAGCTACTCGGGCATCGGCCTTGTAAGCATGTTGTTGACTACGTTGCTCAGTTCGTCGGTGGAGCACCTGTTTAAGATTCCGCCGGCAATGCATGCGGAGGCGCGACTGCTGCTGTTAATGGTAGGAGCCTCGGTCAGCCTTGGTTTTCCGCTCGGAGTCTTCGGCGGCATACTGGAAGGTCTGCAGCGCTTCTATATTCTGAACTGGACCAGCATCGGCTCGACGCTGGCGCGTGCTGTTTTGATTGTTTACTTCCTGAATCGCGGATACGGTTTGGTGACCGTCGCGCTGATCACGGTCAGTCTGCCCATGGTTTCGTCGATTCTCCGCGGCATGATCGTCTTGCAGCTGTGTCCTATGCCGATCGGACTCAAATATGCGGATCGGTCCTCGTTCCGCGACATGGCCAATTACGGCGGCACGACGTTTCTGGTGCTAGTGGCAGCGCGCCTGCGCTTCCGCACGGATGAACTCGTGCTCGGCACGATGATGTCAACGGTTGCCGTCACGTGGTTCAACATTGGCGCGCGCATCGTGGACTATGCACAGGAGTTTGTTTCCAGCCTGGCCCAGATTTTTGTACCTATGTCGAGCCAGTCGGAGGCAACGGGTAACCTCGATCGAGTGCGCAAGATTTATGTTGCCGGCAACCGCGCATGCGCCTTTCTGATTCTTCCCATCACCGCGATCCTGATCATCCTGGGTAAAGACGTCATACGCATCTGGGTGGGGGTGCGCTACGTCGCGCCCAGCTACCCGGTGCTGGTGGTGATGATCATTCCTTTCACTCTCATGCTGTCGCAAGCTGCGTCCGGGCGGGTTCTGTTTGGCCTCGGCAAACATCAGGTATTGGCAGCGGTTACGGTCATCGAAGGTGTCGCCAATCTTATCCTGAGCATCGCACTGGTTCCCCGACTGGGAATTGTCGGCGACGCGCTTGGAACGGCGATCCCACTCAGTTTCACTTGTATCATGTTCATCCCTCGTCACATGAAAAAGCAGATCGGGGTTCCGGTGGGAACGTTCGTGCGCGAAGCTTATACGCTGCCCATCCTGTTGAATCTCCCGCTGGTCGGGCTGCTGTTGCTCGCCAACCGATTCTTTTATCCACGCAACCTGATCCAGTTAGCGCTGGAGATTGCGGCGGTGAGCGCGACTTATGGAGTCGGTTTGCTCTGGGCTTATCGAACCAACCGCGCATTTCACGTCGCGGAAATCGCAGGGGTACCGCGGAAGTCGCCTGTCGAGCAACCGCCGCAGGCAGTGGTTTCCACTGAATACCAGGGTGAGCAGTAGGCGAGGAATAAGCGGACGCGAAGCAGTGATTCCTCTTCCAGTCGTTTCCAATGGATCTTTATCTTCATATCTACCTAGATTCTTGAGATGACTGGAACAGAGCCGGACTCATTTGCCCGTAGCGGCATGTCGGCGATGCGCTTGAAGCGATAATCGCGGTAGTCGCCCGGATTGCCTTCGCGACCGTCGCAGGCGGCGAAGAGGATGTTGGCCATTTCACGCGCGGCAACAAAATGCAGTGTCTCTTTTCTGTCGGGCGCACCGCCGACCAATGCGGAAAGAAAGCTGCGGAAGCTGTCGCCAATCACCGCATCGTTCTGGTTGGGGCCCATGCTGTGGCAATGGATTTTGATGAACAGCCAGTCGGGACGTCCGAGCACGCGAACCTGCGATTGTTTCCAGAGAGAAAGCCGGCGCAGAGTCGGATGGAGACCTCCGGTAATGGCGCCGTTTTCGAGGGCCGGCCGGCCAGAACGCCAACTGCGCCATCGGTCTGTGATGAGCGGGCCTTGCACCATGAGGGGCAGAGTCGTGGGCGGCTTGCCGACAACCAAGTCGCGTCCCTTGCGATGCGGCGCCGCCTGATCGAGCGGGAGTGCGCACTCGTAAAGTGAATTGATCTTATCTGTCTGTGCCGGATGCCAGAAGCCGCTCGGCATGGTCAAGTCGGCATAGCATCCGGTTTCAGCGAGAATCTGCATCTCCGAATCGACGCCGCAGAAGCGTCCAGCAGCAGAATTCGCCAAGGCGAAGTTTCCGTGGACAAAAGCATAGCCAGGCTTGGTAGATCCTTTTTCGACGGCAAGGCAACGATGTCGAAAAGCGAGCCGGTCGCGGAATTCGGTGAGCACGCGATGGGTATTCTCGGGGGTGTCAGGCTGAAGAAATCCGTGGTGCAGGTGAACCTCAACCTCTCCCCACCCGGCATGGCAATGCTCTGCGAGCATCTGAAGGAGGCCTTCGTCGTACTGCTCGGCAGGATAGAAGTAGGTGTGGAGGAGCGGTCGGCCTTCGTGGTCTCGCCAGCCGTCGATCACTTTGGGATATTCGCGTGCCCACCATTCCAGGCGACGCTCCTGCTCGGAGCGCGGGACTCGTTTCTGCCCGTCGGAAGGATCGATGGCGGGTTCGAAATGATCGGCCAGGGCAATGATCAGATGCACGGGGCCGCGGGTGGGCGAAGCGAGAGCGCGTGCCGTCGCGGAGGGTAGAACCTTTCTGGCGTAGCCGAGCTTTTTGGGGAGATTCATTTGAATCTAGACTGACTCTGGTGATGACTCGGGCGTTCTCGTCTGTCCCTTCACCTTATGCCTTTGTCATCGTGCCGGTTTGCGACCGCGGACAGCGATGGATATATCTCCCACGCGCATATCTTCCATTCCCATGGCTTCATACCACTTGAATACCTGTTCGTAGGTGTGCTTGGACTGATATTTCGGAGAATACCAGTCGAAAGTATCGAGCATGCGAATCTCCGGATTCTCCTGGCGGTTTACCGGAAACACGTGATGGATGGCTCCGGCGACGGGAGCACCAACGAGGGGTACGCGCTTCAACCCCCGGTTGAGGTTATAGAGAAACGGTACGGCGACGCTCAGAATTCCGTGCAGCGTCTCCGGCTTCATTTTGTGGGTGTATTGCCGCCAGAAATCGCTGAAGCGATACCATTTGTTGTATCCACTGTAGAGCCAGACGACGAGGAGCCCGCCGGGCTTCAAGTACTTATGAAGACCTTTGACAGCCGCTTCGCAATCCGGCGTGTGGTGGAGCACGCCAACGCTGTAGATGACGTCGAAGCTCTCTGGCGCGAATGGCAAGGCGAAGGCATCGGACTGGAAGGCCACAAATTCACGATCGACCAGATTCTTGGCCGCCACTTCGGCAGCGGCGCTTAGGTCGACACCGACGACGCGCGCCCCCCAGCGAGTGGCCACTTCAGCAAAGCGTCCCATGCCGCAACCGACGTCGAGGACGAGTTTGCTCTTGAGGTCCTCGGGCCGGAGAGCGGTCTTCGCCAGAAAATGGCGTTCGGATTCGCGGAGTTCGTCATTGTCGAGCTGGGTCTTTTGATAGCGGTGCCACTGAAAGCCAAAGCTGGCGGCATAGTGTTGTGCGTCCACAAAACGTGCGATGCCCTGCACGTTAGGATAGACACGCTTGCAGGCCGGGCAGAGGTAGCCTCCGGCTTGGTCGCTATCAAGTGCGGAGCCGCAACTCAGGCAACGCAAAATTGCCCGCAAGTCAGCGGACAGGGAAGACTGCACCGGCTGTTCCGTGATCGGCATAAACCTCCAAGAAATGACGCGGCTTTTTCGGCGGGGGAAGCGCCGAGCCGGGTTCTTGTTCGTGCTCTTTGATCGTCTGCAACAACGTCGCCGTAAACGCGACGGCAAAATAGGGGAAGAACTGGTAGGCTTCGGGCGCAAAGAGCGCCCCCACGACAAAGCCGACCAGCGAACTTTGCAATGCTCCGACAAACAACACGATGTCAGGATCAAGATTCTTCGTTTGTCGCAGGGTCTTCAGATTCTTGAACCCGCGCCAGAAAAACATGAGGTACAAAACCAGCACGACAATGCCACCTTCGGCGCAGACCTGTAGGTAGGTCATGTGCACATCGTGCCAGATCAGCGAGTACGTGGGGAAGTTGCGAACGCCAATGCCGAGGATGGGATAGTGTTCGATGGCATCAAGGGCGCGGAACATGAGGTACTTGCGATCCTCATAAGACCCGTAAGCCGACTGATCGGTGGTGCTGTCACCCGACAAGGCGGCGAAGCGATCGTAGAGCTTTCCGCCGGCGCCGACCATGACCACTACTCCCACGATCCCGGTGGCAACGAGCAGGTACGGGCGCTTTCCTTTAACGGCGAAGAAATAGAGACAGACACTGCCAGAGATGATGAGGTCAATGAAGCCGGCCCGAGATGCAGTCATGAAAATGGTGACCGCCATCACCAGCATTCCGAAAAGCCATAGAGCTTTGATGATGGGGTTCTTCGCCGTAACCATGAAAGCCAGTACAAACGGCATAGACAGCACGATGGCGAAGGCAAGGTCGTTCGGATTGGAATAGATACCGCCCAGCACACCGTCGAGGCGAGGGGTGCTGTGTCCCTTCACTAGAGCAGCGGCGCAAACAAGGACTACCGACAGTGCCTGGATGAAGATGATGCGTCGCAAGCGATCAAAAGTGGTAATCAGAAGGAAAACCAGCACCCAGGCAATGTAGATCTTGGAAAAGTCCATGGTGCGGGTGACCGCCCCCCCCCTCCAGACTGGGGACAAAAATCCTCCGATATAAAGGAGGATGATTATGACTAAGAGAATTCGTGACTCTCGAGGAAGATCCTTGAACGTGCGTTTTGTTTTTCCCAGCGCGTTGAACAGTCCCCACATGGCCATGATGGCGGTGATCTTGGCAAGCGGAAAGTAACTAAGGCCGGGAATCCAGTCCTCCGGGCGGGCGCAATACACTATAAAGAACCCGCTCAACCAGAAAAACGCACTCCTGGTTGGATCCGACATCCGGATCGCAGTTCGCTTTCCCGGGGCGCCTGCCGCTGCCGAATTGCTGTTATCAACGCTCGCCACAAATTCCTCTTTAAGCTTTCTCTTGCACTAACCGCACCGGGACAGCATTTTCCGCAGGGGAAGTCTCCGCTACAGCATGCAGGACTTCGCTGAAACGTGCGCCAATAGCCGGCCAGTCGTAGCGGGCCGCAGTTTCGGCGGCGGCGGTTTCGTAGTGGCGGCGCAGTTCCCGATCTTGTATCAACTTGATCACCGCCTGCGCGAAGGAAGGCGGATCGTCGGCCAGCACGATGTCACGGCCATGGTGAACATCCAATCCTTCGGCGCCAACGGTTGTGGAGACGACGGCTTTGGCAGTGGCCATCGCCTCGTAGATCTTCAAGCGCGTTCCTCCACCGATCCGCAACGGCACGATGACGACGGAGGATTGGCGCAAGTGTTCGACGACCGAAGGCACGCGCCCGGTGATTTCTATGGAGTCCGAAGCCCATCTCTCAACGCGACGGTCGGGGTTGCGTCCGACAATGCGGAATCGCGCCTGTGGCACTTCAGCCTTGATCAAGGGCCACACTTCACCGCAAAAATACTCGACGCCGGCGACATTGGGCTCCCAGGCCATGGCACCGACAAAAGTGATCAGAGCCGCAGACGAGTTCGCATCACCGCCTGACGGATTGGGGCGATACTCCGCAAGATCCACACCCGTAGGGACGACGGTCACGTGGTCCCCATCCACCCACCGCGTCATGAGCGAGCGATCGTTTTCCGAAACTGCGATCACATGCTGAAATTTGCACACGGCGGCGCGCTCGTACCGAAGCATCTTCCGAAATTCCATGCCGTACATCATTTTCTTCGCCGGGTTACCCGCTGTAGCAGCATGGCGGCGCCAGATTTCGCTTTCCACGTTGTGCTGAAAAAGCACGCTGGGAATATTGAGGCTTCCGGGAAAATTGATCGCCGCATCCAGAAAATCGCAGACGGCAACGTCGAAGCGCCGTTCGCGGAACCAGGACTGAATCTGTTCCCGAACTGGAGCGATCGCGAAGCGGCTGACGGCGTATGGGGCCTCGGAACCGAGATGCGCCAGATAGTCGAGGCCGCGCGCGGGCCCCGAGAGTTCGCGATTGCCGGTGCAGACCGCCACGGCGCCAGGCAACTGGCGCTGCAACTCACGCTCATAATCGGGGTCAGGTGTTCCTCCATAGTAGGAGTAAAACGTAAGCTCATGCCGCACGGACAGATATCGCAAGACGTGGTACGTACGGATATTGCCGCCGTTCTGGACCGGTAGAAGCTTGTCGGCTTTGACCCAAAGAATTCTCATGGCCATATTTTTTCAGGCTCGATCAGCGAACCCAGACGGCCTTTCTGCCCATGACAAAGTTGACGAAAGCGACCATGGCGGCCGAATTCAGGACGACGAAAGTGCGCGCGGGATCAGCAACCCGCGAAAGCGGTCCAATCTTGATCCCGGAGAGCGGGGCCACGCTCAGCGCATAAAACGCGAGCTGCCCAATCAGAACCCCACGATAAAACGGTTGTGGCAGGAACATCGACGCGATCAGCAGCACAACTAATGCGAAGGGGACGGCCAGCCGCGAAAGTTTGTGGCTTACGAACTCAAATCGAATCGCATTTTGCGAGCTTAAGAGCCAAGGTGCGATCTGCAGCAACTGATAATTGCCGCTCAGAGTCCGCACCTTGCGGGAAAACTCGCGCCCATCGCCGAGGTCGGGCGAGTCCCAGGCCCGGGCGCGTGAGTCGAAGATTACGCGGGATCCCTGGCGGACTACTTGCATCGGCAGAAGGACATCGTCAAGGATGGTTCCCTGCGGCAAGGGTGCGGCTTCGAGCAGACTGCGGCGCGCGCAGTAAATGGCGCCGGTCGCGCCCGCGACCGAACCGGAAGCGGACTCCAGTTCGCGAATCTTCTTCTCAATCCGCCAGTACAGGCCCATTCCCTTCCCGGTCTCTCCGCGGACGGGATCGCCGAGCATTAATTCGCCGCTGACAGCGCCGACATCGGGATCGGCAAAATTTTCGACAAGGAGTCGCAATGCCGCGGATTCGATGTGCTGGCGAGCGTCGGTAAAGAGCAGTACCTCGCCAGACGCCAATTTGATTGCGTCGTTGAGTCCCGCCGCTTTACCTTCGGAAGCTGCCTTCAGCAGGAAGCGCACACGGCTATCGCGCGCACAGTCAGCAAGAATCGTGGGTGTGCGATCGGTCGAACCGTCAGAGACAACCACCACATTCAGTTTTTCCTTCGGATAGTCGAGCGTCAGCAAGTTCTCGATTTTGGGGGCGATGACCGATTCCTCATTCCGCACGACAATCACGGCCGAGACTGTCGGGGTCGTCGAACTGCGTCGCACCGGGCGTGGCGACCAACGACTGCGCAGCCACAACCACGCCGGATATCCCAGATACGAATAGCCGACGAGCGAAGCCGCGAGCCAGAAGACGTATTTCATCTTCATTGGGCGCCCCGACGCAACAGTACGGTTTTGACCGTCTGAAACATGATCAGCATATCCAGACCGATCGAAGCGTTCTTGATGTAGAAGAGGTCGTACTGCAGCTTTTCGCGCGAATCTTCCACGGTGGCGCCGTACTTGTATTTGACCTGTGCCCAGCCCGTAAGGCCAGGCCGCACCATGTGGCGCACGCCGTAATACGGGATCTCTTTGGAGAGCATTTCGATAAATTCCGGCCGCTCCGGGCGCGGGCCAACAAATGCCATATCACCCTTGAGCACACACCACAACTGGGGAATTTCATCGAGCCGCGACGAGCGGAGGAACTTGCCAACACGGGTAACCCGAGGATCATTGTCGCCCGCCCATTTCGGGCCGCTAACAGCCTCGGCATCCTGACGCATCGTGCGGAATTTTACGACCTTGAAGGTGTGTCCCCCCTTGCCCACCCGGGTCTGCGTGTAAAACACCGGCCCTTTGGAATCGAGGCGGATAGCGAGGACGATCCAGGGAAGCAAGGGCAATGCCAGCATGAGGCCGACCAGCGAGATTACGATGGAGAGCGCACGGCGAATCAAAATGAAAGTCGTGCTGCGGCGAAAGCCCTGGCCAAACACCAGCCAACTCGGATACAAATTCTCGACTTCGATCTTGCCGGATATTTTTTCCAGCCATGTAGTGGCTTCCTCGATCTTGACGCCATTCATGCGAAGGTCCAGCAGTTCCTGCATGGGGATCGTGCCGCGACGATCGGGCATGGCGACGATGACACGATGGACTTTTTGGTTGTGCACAATTTCCATCAGGTGCGCAGCCACGGACTCCCGGGTTATCGCGCCTTCCATTTTCCCGGTCCAACTGGCGATCTCGACGCCCAGTTCGGGATTCTGACGCAAGCCCTGCACCACGCGCTGGGCACGTTCAGCGGTCCCGAGCACATAGACACGTTCGACCAGAATCGGTAACTGAACGAGCCAGGTAAAACCGATGCGCCATCCGAACAGAGCGACGGTGAGAATGAGAAGGCCGATTGCCGCCGAATTCTTACCCAATAGGTAGTTCGGCCGCACGTAGGCGATACCCGCCAGGACAAATGCCAGCACACCAGGAACCAAGAGCAGGCGGAAATAAAGCTCACCTTTGGTATTGAGACGCGCGGTGTCGTACAAGTCAAGCCAGTGCGAACAGAGCAATACCAGCACCGTAACTCCGAAAAGTTTGTAATAGCCGTTTTCGTAGTTCAGCGCGATATAGCTGTCGTCCCCAAGCACCAGCACGGCCCCGAGAAGAAAGGAGGTCCAGGCGATGAGGGCCTCCCCGATCAGCAGGACCAGGGTGCGAACTGGGTAATAGACATTGAAAAGCCGGATCAACTTGGCCTCGATTATCTTTAGGCTTGGCTGTTCACGGCCTCGCCGTAGTAATACTTCGAACGCGCCATTTCGTCGGTCGAGGTTCCGTTCAGAACGACTCCCAGCAGCAACTTGTCGGGGAACTCTTCGCGTGCTCTGCGAGCCATGTCCGAAGGGGTCGCATTTGAGCGCACGACCATGAGGATGCCATCGCAGGCGCCGGCAACGAGCGTGGCGTCTGAGACCGGAATGACTGGCGATGAGTCAAGAATGATCCAATCAAACAAGGGCTCGACGCGCTGTAACAACAGCTTCAGGCGGCCGTTGGAGAGGAGTTCCGGAGAACTGCCCGCGGCGCGACCGGCCGGCATGAAGAATAAGTTTTCCATGGGGCCGCGCTGTAGAGCGGCGAACTCGTCGCACTCACCCAACAGATATTCCGCCAAACCTGGGCCCTGGGCCGCTCCCAGATGGCGGTGCATGCCGGGATTCCGCAGATCGGCGTCGATCACTAGAGCGCGGCGCCCGTGCTGTCGTACCAGGACCTGTGCCAGATTGGCGGCGACAAAAGACTTCCCTTCTTTGGGAAGCGCGCTGGTGACCAAGAGACGCTTCAGCGGCATCTTCTCGCGGATCTGATAAAGACGCGAGCGCAGGGTACGAAACTCCTCGGCGCCGACGCGACTGTCGTCTTCCCCAAAGAAGAGCATGGTGCGCGGATCGGGGGTCCACTCGCTCTGCGGGCAGCGCGCAAGCAGCGCCTCATAGCTAAACCCCGAGGCCATGGAGTTCATGACGGCGGCCGGCGACGGCGTCAAGGAAGGCATGCTTTCGCGCAGGACTTCATTGCGTAATTCCGGTTGCTCAAAAGCGGGCTCGACGTGCGTCCCCGTGGAGGTTGCTCTTTCCTGTTCGGCGCGTTTTAAGGCGTCATGGATGCGGCTCATATTTTCCTTTCCTTGGGGAGATCCTGTTGTTCTGATTGGCGCAGCCGGTCGGCCAGCGTTGCCAGGGTGCGCAAAGCCTCGACCAGATCAAATCTTTCGGACGAGGGCACCGGCGCGGTCATGGCCGCGGCGGCGTTTCCATCGGTCAGATCAAAATCGCGAGCAACAGAATCGACGACTTCAACCGAAACCGTCCTTTTTTGATCAACAAACGCGCTGACGAGACAATGCTCGCAAAGCAGATTGATAATGCGCGGAATACCCAGCGAATAACGGTAAATAGCGACGGTGGCGTCGATCTCGAAGATTGGGTCGCCATTGGATCCCGCGATTCTCAGCCGCTGGTTGATATACGACTTGGCTTCCTCCAGATTGAAAGGGTGAGTTTTTGCGCGAAGCGTCAAACGCTGACGCAGTTGGCGCAACTGGGGCTGTTTCAAGCGTTGCTCCAGCTCCGGCTGGCCAACCAAAACAATCTGAAGCAGTTTTTCGGTGAAGGTTTCGAGGTTGGTGAGCATGCGGATCTCTTCGAGCACTTCGTCGGAGAGATTCTGCGCTTCATCGATGATCAACACCGCCGTCTCACCGGCGCGGTAACGATCCAGGAGCCAGTTGTAGAGGCGCTGCAAAAGTTGGCTCTTCGACTTGGTGTCGCATGGGATGCCAAAATCGGCCATCATAAAGTCGAGCAACTGCGGGACATCCATGCGCGAGTTGAAGATGAAGGCGGTTGCCACCTGCTGCAGGCGCAGCCATTCCAGCAGCTTATTAATCAGCGTCGTTTTGCCGGTGCCAACTTCGCCGGTCAGCAGGACAAAACCTTTGCGGCTCTGAATGCCATAGGTAAGGCAGGCCAACGCCTCTTCCGTGTGTCGCGTAAGGAACAGGTAACGCGGGTCCGGATTGACGTTGAACGGGTTGGCACGAAGTCCAAAAAACTCTTTATACATATGCTTGCTCTAAACCCCGATGTTCTCGTGTTCTTTCGAAGAGCCGGAATTATCTCGGCTCCAGAAGCGACGGCGTGCGTTTCCGTCGACTGCGGCGCTGTCCTCGTCCTCACCCAGCCAAGGCACGGAAATCAGAAGCGGCAGATCCATGACGGCAGCGGCATCCTTTTCGGTACGGATCGATTTGTCGCTAAACTCCAGCCAGATGGCGATGAGGAGGCCGAGAGCCAGACCAGCGCCGAAGCCCCCCGCGGCAAAAATCGGGCGGTTGGGGAAACTGGGAGATTCGGGCAGTCCCGCAACGGCGAGAATGTGCATTTGCTCGCCCTCCTGCTGGTTCTCCATGCTGGTGCCAAGTTCTGCGGAACTCTTCTTGGCGAGCAGGTCTTTGTAGAGAGCCTGAGCATTGTCGTTGTCACGAGTAAGCAGCTTGTATTGTTCCTCGACGTTCGGACTCATGGTGGCACGGCTCTGGTACACGCTGATCTGGGCTTGCAACCTTTTCTGGTCAGCGGTGGCTTGGTCGATCACGCCTTGGTATTGGTGAATCTGTAAACGGAGCTGGCGAATTTCCGGCGGTTCGGAGACGCTGGCCTTGTCGGTATCCGGGGCGGCGGACGCTGCAGCGGCGTTGACTTCTTTCAGCTTCTTCTGCACTTCGGCGATGTCCGCTTTGGTTTTAATCACATCCGGATGGTCTTCGGTATAACGCCCCTGCAACTGCAGCAGATTCGCCTGCAGCTGATTCAGTTGCTGTTCCAGGGTCTGAGGGTTGGTGCTGGACTGCGAACTCTTCCATGCCGCCGTCTGCTGCGCCAGCATACTCTCGGTGTAGGCCTTGTCTTGCTGCGCGCGGCTCAGGGTCTTGGTGTAAGCATCGAGCTGGGAGTTCAGCGACATCAACATGCGGACGTTGTTGTCAGAGTCGCCGGGCAGTTGCCCCATGTACTGCCTCTTGAAAGCGGCGAGCTTGGCGTCCTGCTCGTCAATCGCACGTTTGGCGTCCTCGACTTGGCGGCTGAGGAACTCGGTAGTGCCCTGAGCGACCTCGGCCCGGGACCGCAGGTTTTCATCCACGATCAGCGACGTCATGGCATTGCAGATCTTCTGCGCCCGCACTGGGTCGCTGTCGCTATACGCGACGTTGAACCCCGGTACAGGTTCCTGATCGGACGCAGGCTTCTTTTTCTTGGCGCTGGGAGAAGATGCCGCAGCCGCGCTCATCGAGGTGATCACCGGCTCGACCTGCATATTCTGCTGGATTTGCGCGATAAGCTTGGGCTCGTCCTCGGTTTTGACGAGGGCGAGGCTGCGAACAACGGGGCGCAGGCGACTCGGGGCCACCACTTCCTGGCTCAGAGTCTGGATACGTTGTGAAAAGTCAGAAGTGATGACCGACTGGACATAACTGTCGGGCACCTTCTGGCCTTCCACCAGCACCGTCGACTGGGAGGTGTACTTCGGCGGGAACACATAGGAAACCATGAAGCCAGCTAGCGGGGCAAGCAGGGCTGGGATCAAAATGACCTTCAGGCGCCGTCGTAGCATCGCCAGATAATCATCCATCGTCAGTTCGCGATTTTCACTAATACTGTTCACCAATCCGGCCGCCAAGCAGCCACAATTTATTCGATCCGAGTCGGCGTGGGGTGCCATTCCACCCCAATGGTGCCCGATTGCCTCTGGCTAACATTGCCGCAGCTGTTGGCGATGCAATTCTGAGCATTGCCGGGAACATTGAAGCCCACATCGCTGAATCGATAGGCAGTAAAGAAGTCGTAAGTCCGTCCCAAGTGTTTGCGAAAAACTGCGATGACCGAACCTTCGTTGTAACTACTCGCATTGGACAAGCCTAGGCCTGGCAGGTCCTGCAGCTTTTTGTTGTAAGAGTAAGACAGATCACCATAGAACTCCCATGTGCGCCCCAGAGGGCGATCGTAGACCAGGCTAGCGACCTGCGTATTGGCGCCGGCGAAGAAACCCGAACCGGGCGACATAAATTTTTCGTAGCCCGCAATCATCGAGGCACGAGCAAACTTGTACCGCAGTTGAGCCCGCGCGCTGATCGACCAGTTAGTCAAGTAACCGCCTTGCTGCAGTTCCGTGTACTCCGGGCCAATTCCGCCAAGGAAACTCAGCCGGCCAGTGATGGTGTGGCTATAGCGAACGTTGAGAATGTGGCTATAGATCTGGCCTCCGGTAGCCTGAGGGAATTGAAACAGCTGAAAGGCGTATACCACGCCGATCTGATCATGACGGTTCAGCAGACGGGAATATCCGCCTTCGATAGTGAGTTGATCGCTGTTAATGAGAGCCGTGGTGGGGTCGTAGAAATGTGCATTACTAAAAGCACCCATGACCGTAACGGCAGACACCGGATTGATCGCTTGGACAGCATCAAGAATCGCAGTATTCGCCAGCCGAGGAATGTCGCCGACCGAGCCTAATGTACCGCCGTTTAAGGTGCGGGTACCAGGCACAACTCCCGTCATGTCCGAGCCCGTGGCAATCCCAAAACCCGGGAGCCCGCCAAACCCAAGATTGAAAGCGCCGTCCGGTAAATAACTGAACGAATCCCGCAATGCCAACTGGCCCGTGCGCCAGCGCGTGACTCCTTCAAATCCGGCGGAATGCATTTGTCTGATATCGTTGGGATTGGCATAGACCGCACCACCCCCGACGTACTCTAGAAACAGGTCACTCTTGGGCCAGAATTTTTGCAGATCAAAAGCTCCAAGAATACGGCTTATCGATGAAACGTCCGACGACGGCCCCAGAGTATTATTTGCGTTGGTATCTGCCGTTTCGCTCAGCTGCAAACCTGGCGAGACGAAGCTACGTGTGGCCGTGCGCAGTTCCAGGCTGGGCTCGTCCACGCCGGATATTGGCGGGTTTTCAGGATTCAATACCGGCGCGTTCTGCCCGAAAGCCGGAGCCGGAGCGGTATCTGGCTGGGAAGTGGTTTGCGCAGCCGTGCTCATGCTCAAGGTCAGCATCAACAGCGCCAGCTGCATTGTTTGCATTCTTTCCATGCTTTTCACCGTAGCTCGCTCAAGGGACCGCATAACCTTTACGGAACAACAATTGTATCGCCCGGCTGTAAAGTGTAATTTTGTTCGATCCGCTCACCCTTGACCAACCTGCGATAGTCCACCAGTAGTTTCTGCTGCTTGCCGTTCTCATTCCGCAAAATGTAAATCCGTTTGGTGTTGGCAAACTGGTTGAGCCCGGCGCTCGACAGCGCTTGCAGCACAGTCATGTTGGGCAACATGGGCGTAGCTCCGGCGTGCAGCACTTCTCCCACGAGGTAAATCCGCTTGCTATTGATCTGCGCGACGACCACAGTGACACGCGGGTCCGCGATATATTTCTTTAGTTTCTCGGTCAAAGAAGCCGCCAACTGCAGAGGCGTCAGTCCCGCAGCCTGTACGTCGTTAAGCAGGGGAAGAGAAATCTTTCCGTCGGGCCGCACCGGCAAGGTGGCGCTCAGGTCGGGTTCTTTCCACACCGAAATGTGGAGCGAGTCTTCCGGGCCGATCACATACTCTGATCCAGCTTGGCTGCTGATGGCTGCATTTGCGGTCGCGCCACCCGAAGGGGATCTGTCGGAAACGGGATTCGCGGCAGCCTGGGCGGGTGCTTCCTGCGCCAAAGCCATGCTACTCATCAAGACCAGTGCCGCGACCGCTTGCCATATCGATTTCATATCGTCTCCTCAAAACTCCTTTTCTCCTCCCCGACACTGCGCGCTCGGGCTCAGGCTCCGTACTCTTCATAACCGATCTGTTTCAACTTGTAGAGAAGCGCCTTATAGCTGATCTGTAATTCCTGGGCCGCCCGGCGGCGATTCCATCGCGTACGCGTCAAGACATGCAGGATGATTTCTCGCTCGGCCTCACGCGAGGCGGCGCGCGCCGCGTCCTTCAAAGAGATCTTCTCCCCGCTGCCATTACGGTCCGACCGGCGCAAGAGGGAGCGCAACCCACCCATGGCAAGTGTTTCATCGCCGAGAGCAACGATGGCCCGCGCTGCGTCTTTCAATTCCCGGATGTTTCCTGGCCAGTGGTATTCCAGAAAGAAGTTTTGCGTTTCTGGACTGAGAACCGGCACGGGCCGGCGAAAGTCCTGGGCAGCGCTCGAGAGAAACCAGTCGCGCAGAACGGGAATATCCTCTTTCCGCTGACGCAACGGAGGCAACCGTAAACAAACCCCGCTGATCCCGTAGTAAAGGTCTTCGCGGAACTTCCCGGCCTTCACCTCGGGCTCCAGTTCGCGCGACGTTCCGCAGATGAAGCGAGGCACGCGATGTTGCAGGTTACCGTGTAAACCAATCTGGCGCACCAACTCCTTCTGAGCTGGCGCCGCAAGATCTCCCACTTCCTGGAGATAGCAAGTCCCTCCTTGCCCGACGCAAGCCGCCACAATTTCTTCACAGGCCTCGCGCGCCTGATAGGCCAGAAAAGGTCCGGCGGCACGAGAGGAGAGATTATGAATGCGCGCCGCGGCTGCCGCCTTGCCGGAACCGTGCTCGGCCACGACCAGCATGGGGACATCATTCTGCGACAGCTCGCGGATGACGGCTTCTACGGTCCGCATGCCGGCACTGACGCTCTCCAGCCAGACGCGCCCACCACCGTTCTGTGGCGCCGCGGGATTCGGCAGTATTTCCACTCTGTCCAGACCCATACTCTTTCGTCTCACTGCTTCACAACCAATGACGGAGGGGGTACGCCTTGGAGAACTGCGTGGAATGGGTAGAGCACTCACACTGCCAATCTGGGCAAATCGTTCATGCGTCACCCAAACAATATATTCTTATATTTCAACAGCTTGCAAACAACCTCCAAAAGACCGACACGTTCTAAAAGGTACCACATTGCGGAGAAATGGGAAATTTATTACCCACATCCTTGGTAACCGTTGGGGATTACTTCCCTCGGCTCTTGGGGACGAATTCCTAACTCTTTGTAAGTATTAGGCCAATCAGGCACTCCGAATAGAAGGGTATTCGTGCGCACAATTGGTGGATTAGAAAGGGAAATTGTTTTCCTTCCCCCCTGTGAAGACTTCGGGCAAAGACACGTGGCGGAAAATAAGGCTAGGCGCGGGCGCGGGCCCTCCCTGACAGTAACTCACTCGCGGGTTTTACTTTGCGAGAATGCTCGCTTTCGCATATTCTCGAAGTCAAGCGCGCCTATGGGTTCCCCGATCGAAGTGGTTTCGTCGCTCTCGACAAAGGAAAACCGTTTGTCGTCCGCGCTGCCCCGTTGGCAGACGACCGCGCTTCTTCTGCTAACGGCTTGGCTTTACGCCACGATTCTTGCCCGCCTTTTTCTGCAGTGGATCCACGACCCGAATTTTTCCCACGGAATATTTGTTCCTGCCTTCGCTCTGTTTGTTCTTTGGCAAGACCGTCGAAAACTGCAAAGGATTCCGCAGGCTTCATCATGGACTGGCATTCCGCTGGTGTACTTGAGCATGCTTATGTTGGTTCTGGGTGAATTGGGCGCGGAATTGTTTTCCTCCCGCACATCGCTGCTGGTGCTGATATGTGGCTTAATACTTCTGTTCAAGGGATGGGCATTTTTTCGCGCCGTCCTGTTTTCTTGGGCGATTCTGTTTCTAGCGATCCCGCCCCCGACTTTGATCCTACAGCGGGTCACCTTCCCGCTTCAGTTACTGGCCTCGAAGGTCGCGACGACAATGCTGCAACTGGTCGGAGTGCCCGTGTTTCGTCTGGGTAATGTAATCAAGCTGCCCGCCAAGGAGTTGTACGTGGCAGAAGCGTGCAGCGGAATCCGGTCGCTGCTGACGCTGGTTACACTGGCGATCATATACGGGTATCTCATGGAAACCCGGATGCGAGTGCGGGTTGCCCTAGTGTGCCTTGCGGTACCAATTGCAGTGGTGGCCAACAGCTGTCGCGTTTTTACCACCGGACTGCTGGTGCAGTACTGGGACCCCGATAAAGCCATGGGCTTTTACCATACTTTCGAGGGATGGCTGATCTTCGTTGTGGCATTAATCATGCTGTTCGCAGCACATCGATTGATATTACTGATCTGGAAGAGCGACTCCGATGCGCCGCGCGGACGCGCGGACGTGGCAGGGCAACGCGCGGGCGAACTCGGCACGAAAGCCGGCACCCTTCGCTTCAGTCTGGTGGCGTTGCCAATTCTGGCAACGGCGATCGGCCTCCAGGCCCGTCCGCACTCCGAGGTCTTTCCAGCGCGGGCACCACTTAGTTCCCTGCCCTCTCAGATTGATGGTTGGACCGGAACAGACGACGTCCTCGACCAGCAGACCCTCGAGATCCTCGGACACCCCGAGTATGTCCTGCGGGAGTACAAGGATGGTAGCCAGCCGCAATCGGCGATTGCTCTTTTCATCGCGTACTACCCGACGCAGAAAACCGGCGATACGATCCACTCGCCGGACCACTGCTTGCCCGGCCAGGGATGGGTCCCAACCTCGACGGAGGTGGTCCAGATTAGGCAGCCCGACGGGTCATCCTTCCCAGCCAACCGGCTAGTAGGTTCGCAGTCGGGAGATCCGCCAGAACTGGTCTTGTACTGGTACCAGGCACATGGCCGCGCCTTGGCCAGCGGATACGCGGCCAAATACTATCTGATCGCCGATTCAATTCGCATGAATCGCAGCGATGGCGCGCTGGTACGCCTGTCGATTCCATTGCTCGAAGGCGAAACCCCCGATGCCGCCCAAGCTCGTATGATGAAGCTTGGGTCGCAGATCCTGTCGATGCTCGACAATTACATTCCGCGTTAATTGGGGCAAGGTCACGAGTCTTTCCGAATCAGCAACTGATACCCCGTCGGCGAATAACCGGTGATTGATCGGAAATCATTGATCAAATGGGCCTGATCGAAGTATCCGAATTCCAGCGCCAGTTGTGACCAATCCAGCTCTTCGCCGGAATTGGAGCGCTCGACTAATTCGTGTAACCGATATCTGCGAATCACCCACTTGGGACTGACTCCGACATACTCGTTGAAAAGACGCTGCAGGGAGCGCTTGCCGATTCCGGTTCTGTCGACCAGATCGTCCACCGTTTTGATGTTGCATTCCAGAAAAATGCGTTCCACCAGTTTTTCCGCTAGCGCAATCTTTTTATCCGGTTGCGGCATTCGCGCCTGGAAGAATGCATTCGCTGCTTGCAACTTTTCCTTTTCTGATTTTGATGACAGCGCCACGTCCCGCAGGGCGTTCACGTCCTCTCCGAAGATGCGCTGCACGGGTACCCTGCGGTCAGCCAGCTTGGACGTGGCGAACTTCAGGAAAGGCCGGAACCCTCCCGGTTTGAACTTGACTCCGAACACTTGCGACTGGCCTTCGAGAACACGCGAGAATTTGTGTGTGTGCACGCCGGCAACCACGGAAGCGCTCGGCTCAAATATTACGTGAACATTCGGGTGGGGCAGGCTCTCGGCAACGTACGGCTCGCAGCCTCGGAGATCCCACTGGATCATCCAGTAGTGAGAGATCAGATGCGACAGGTCATTCGCGGGACGTCTGCGTGCGTGCCGCATTTTTCCTGCTCGCAGAGGCCGCCTGATCATTCCTCGGCCCTTGCCCACCTCTGGATCGTAGACTTCCTCCAGTTCGGCGGCAGGTTGCTGTCGCGTTTTTCCAATCATAGCCGTCACGTTATGTTTACATTCTCGTCTGAGGAGAAACCATGGCTGAATTAATCATCCGCAAATCAATCGAAGTGAACGCCCCGGTCGAGACCTTATGGAAAATTCTCACCGATGCAAACTTCATCCCTCAGTACATGTTCGGCTGCATCGCCGAAACCGACTGGAAGCCGGGCTCGCCGCTGCTCTGGAAAGGGGCTGCCGATGGCAAGCTCTACGTGAAGGGGCATATCGTCTCGAATGACGCTCCCCGCCGTCTTGTGTACACCATTTTCGATCCCAATTCGACGATTAAGGATATACCGCAAAACTATCTGACCATGACCTATGACCTCAGGAGGCGCGGCGATCATGGTTCGGTACTGGAAATCACGCAAGGGGATTATGCCGCGGTTGAAGATGGGGAGAACCGGTACAAGCATTCGCTCGACGGCGACGATACGGTGCTAGCGGGGATTAAGAAGCTGGCGGAAGCGGAAGCCCAGTAATCCAGCGGCCGGTTCTCATGACTGGCGACTGCGGAGCGACGCTCGGCTTGGACGGCCGACGGCCCTCCCTGCGCGAATCTAGGCGTGAATGCGTACCTCATCCGATTTCTGGCTCCGCATCCGGGTAAACGCTTGCGGCAGGAAACGCACGACGTCGGTGGCCACGAGAGAATTTTCGCCGACGGATTCGCAAGCGAGATCTCCGGCCAGTCCATGGAGGTAGACAGCTAGAGCAGTCGCTTCGAGCGCATGCTGCGGGTGTTGCGCGATCAGGGCGGCCACCATACCGGTCAGAACGTCTCCCGTGCCTCCGGTGGCCATGCCGGGATTGCCGGTAGAGTTCACCCAAACCAAGCCATCCGGCGCTGCTATGAGCGTGCGATGTCCTTTGAGCACCACGATCACGGTGTGCTCCCGCGCAAACTTGCGCGCGACTTCCAGGCGATTCGCTTGAATTTCGGCAACGCTCAAGCCAGTTAAGCGCGACATTTCTCCAGGGTGCGGAGTGATGATGAGAGATCGTCCGTGGCCGTTCAACTTGTCGGCCGCCCCTTCGAATGCGCTCAGCGCGTCCGCATCGACCACGAGCGACTTATCGCCACGAGTTACGATGGTGCGGACGAATTCAGCAGTCTCAGAGTTCCGCGAGATACCGGGCCCAATTGCGATGGTCTTGAGTTTCAACAGCGCGTCGAGCGGTAGTCCTACGGCTTGCAATGAGATTGTGCCGTGCTCGGTTTCCGCCAGGGGCTCGGTCATGACCTCTGGGTGATAGGCAGCGACGGTAGCCAGCACCGATTTTGGCGTGGCCACGGTCGAAAGACCGGCACCCGCGCGGAGTGCCGAAAATCCGGCCATCGCTGCCGCGCCCGCCTTCCCAAGCGATCCGCCGATCACCAGGACGTGCCCGTAGCTACCCTTGTTCGCCTCGACAGCCCGGGGTGCGAGCAGCGCGGCGAAATCGGGCGGAGTGCCCAGGTGCAATCCGAGTTGCGAGACGATGGCTTCGGGTGGCGAGCCGATCGGCGCAATCACGGTGGGCCCATTGGTTAGCGTGCCGAAAACATGCGCTGGACGCGGCGCGGTAAAGGTCACGATGGCGTTGGCGCGGGCTCTTCCTTGAGCACCAGTCGCGGCGTGCGGCGGTATCGCGTCAGCGTCGGCGCCGGAGGGAATGTCGACGGCGACGATCGGTGCTGACGCTGCATTCATCTTGCTGATCGCCGCGGCATAGAGCGGGCTGGCCGGCGGGCGAAAACCTGTGCCGAGGATGGCATCGACGATCAGGTCGGCTGAGAATATCTCTGCTACGTCGCGCGACTCGATCCCGCTCGCTTCGCGCACGATCATCGGCGCGACATTCAGCGACTGGAGATACTTCTGCATGTTCTGGAACATAGCAGCCGCATCCCCGCGAAGCTCTTCTGACTCACACAGCAGAAGGACGCGTGCGGCACGACCGGCCTCGACGAGTTTGCGAGCGACGACGAAGCCATCTCCGCCATTGTTGCCCTTGCCGCAGACGACCCCAATGCGTTCCGTCTGCGGGTATTCGGCGATGATGAATCGGGCGACGGCCGAACCGGCATTCTCCATCAGAGTGAGGGAAGGCACTCCAAAGCGCTCCGAGGTCTCCCTATCAATATCGCGCATTTCCTGCGCGCCCACGATTTTCATGTGGACAATCCGGACGGTTGTGACCCGGCCATCTGTTCCAGTTCACGGAGTTGTTGCGGCTCGCCCATGGCAATGAGGAAGTCGCCAGCTTCGATGCGATCGTCGGGCGCGGGGTTAAAACGCATGCCGACCTCACGTTTGATGGCGAGAATGATGACGCCGCGATCCTGACGGATGCGCGAGTTCTCGATGGTCGTACCGGCAAAAGGACTACGAGGCATGATCGGTATTTCGCCGATCTCGAGGTCCATGCCGAGATGCGTGGTCGCGGTGTCTAGGAAACTGACAACGTGCGGACGCAGGAACGAATGGGCAATACGCTGACCCGCAAAAACGTAAGGAGAAACGACCGAGTCGGCACCAGCGCTGCGGAGGTGCTTCTCCGCCATTTCCTCACTGGCGCGGGCGATGATGCGCAGGTTCGGATTGAGGCTGCGCGCGGTCAACCCGATGTCCAGGGTGGTGGCGGCGGTGGTTTTGGCAGCGCCTAG
>VFSW01001243.1_pt1 | contig 38693 bp, 50 predicted proteins | sample 5358111 | NCBI WGS metagenome assembly VFSW01 (sample SAMN11554181, study PRJNA540505) | mine drainage metagenome | isolation source: sediment from site ElyBrook_90M | place: USA: Ely Copper Mine, Vershire, VT | collected 2017
GGTGACTCCCCATACCGGGATGATGGGAACCGCACCTGCACGTGGAGCGCCTCCAGATCACCCAAATGCTCCAAAATCCACGAACGCACGATGAATTCCGCCACTGTCGGAGCAGTGACGCCGTAGACCCCGGCGCGCGCCATTTCCTCCATAATTTTACAGAGGCTGCCGTCCATGATCGTTACGCACCGGGGCCATTTCAATTCCCCTTTCTGCTCCCCCGCGCTGCTCACGCGATCCTTCTCCCGCAATCGCAGGAGACCGCGTAGGTTGCCCCATTGCGCTCGACCATGCGAAAGCCCGTTCCGCCGCACTGCGCGCACGATTCCTTTGCGCTTCGTCCTCGCGCCGGCATTCGAGCGAGCGCCGCGTCCAGGTAGCCGCGCAGTTGCGCCGGCGTTGGCGGGAAAGCCGAAGCGTGTCGGCGCAATCCCTCGCTGAAAGCCAGAGCAAGCTCACGGGTGGTCAAATCAGCGAGGGAGATCGTGTAGCCATTCGTCGCGTCCTCCCCGAGCGGTGTCCTGTAGCTGGCGAACAACACGCGCAGCCACCTCATCAGCTCTTTCTGGTCCAGTATGGGAAGACCTTCGGAGGTCGTGGCGAAGCGCGTGGATTGGTTCAGGGGTTGGTTTTGCATTTCTGTTTTCTCCTAAATGGGGCGGTGCGCCGCTGTGGTTTGTGGCTGGGCCCTTCTCTTTAACTACAGCTGTACTAAAAGCCCCCGCCTTTGTTTTTGTTTCTATTTTCAACTTCTCGTGCCCTTGACTTTGGGGTGAGGGTGCAGGGAGAGGGGTAGCGTCCTCCCGGACATGTCCAGGACATGTCACGGACACTTCACGGGCATCTCCCGGCGGCCACTCCCATACCAGCCCCTCGTAGCTGGAAGATTTCCAAGCATTAAGCACTTTCCCATTCGCGGCTCCTTTTGTCGCGAAGTACTGGTGCAGGAGCACCGGGTAACGAGAATGAGAACCGAGAATCAAGAATCTACGAATGTAGCGTTTGCCTTCGAGGGACTCCAACAAACGCCGCGCCTTGCGCGAGTCAACATCCTTCGCTCCGCATGCGCGCGATAAATCTTCCGCGCTGCCCCACCACGTGCCTGTCGCCGCGTCCGCGCTCATCAGCAAAAAATCGAACGCGCCGTACTCGAGCAGGGTTAAGCTGCCCCTCTCGAGATGTTCCAGTACTCCGCGCCTTTTCTGGACGTAGCCTTGCGTTGTGTCCATCAGGATTTCCGCACCGCCGCTTCGCTCTCCTCGTTCCCGCCATCCCGCGGAAACATCTCCGCGTGCGCCTTGTACTTAAATCTCGCAAGGATCAGTCGGAACAGTCCGTTCCTCTTGTGCACGACAACGCGCCACATCGCTAGCCCTCGAAGACGTTCTCGTCTTCGTCTTTCTCGCCCAGCTTGCCCACGCGCAGCTTCGTCACCAACTGCGTGACGGCCACTTCGTCGAGCCGCGCTTTCAGCTCCTCGCGTTTCTTCGCTTTCAGGGGTGAGTGCAAACCGCTCACCGTCAGGTGCTCGGCGAATCCAGCGTCGTTCGGGTGCAGGTTCAGCCAGTCCACGAGCGCGGAGCCTGTTTCGGCCAGCGGATAGCTCTTGCACGCCTGCGCCACGAATTCGGCCGCGTACACCGCGCCATTGCCATCCTGGGCGCGGATCGTCCCGCGCTCCACCATCATGTTTTTCAGCACTTTCTCGTTCTGCTTTTGCGCTTCCCGCAGCCATACAGCGAACGACACGCGCTCTTCCGGGGTCATGGTCGCGTACGGATTCGTCATCGCCAGCGGGCAGCCTTTTCGCCCTTCGGTCGGAATGGCCGGAAGCAGCGGGCACCACATGCAATGCCTGCCCGGACTCGCCGAGCGCGGAGCAGTGGACGCGTGAATCGCCTTCCGCCTGTCGTTCGCCGCGATCGCCAGCCGCTTGAGGCTCGGCAAATCCGCGCGCGTGTAGGTCACTTCGCGCGTCGCGCCATAGCGCACGAATTCCAGAACGAACTTCACTCGCTCGATGGACGGGATCGCGCACATCAGCAGCAACGGATAGAATTTCGACTGGAAAGTCGTCGCGTCGATGATCTGAAAATAAGATTTCCAGTCGTGGATCTCCGCCTCGATCATCGTCGGCAGGAGCACCAGGTCGAGCGTGCCTTCGTACTCCACGCGGTCCGGGTCGGTTGTGGGCCTGAAATTCTCGTCAAGCACAAGGTGCATTTCGGTCTCCAGCACATCGCCGGGATCGAACTGATAGCTCTCGCGGATTTTTTCGAGCACCGTTAGAACCTCGGGCGACGCGTTATCCGCCACCACGTCCAGGAAGGCGTAGTCCGTCTTCTGCTTCGTCCTCACCAGATGGTTCACGTACGCCGCCACGATTTCGTGGATCGTCGTGCCTCTTTGCGCCGCTTCGGAGTCCGCGTCCGGCAGCTGCGCAATGTGCTTCGCCGCGTACAGCGTCTCGCACGCGAGATCCTCGTAGCGCGACTGCGACAAAGGCGGCAACCACTTCGCGCCAGTCGCCCTTTCGTGCTCTTCCGCGGATGCCTCTTCTCTCGTCCTCATCGCTTTCTCCTGACTGCCCTTACCTCATGCTCTTGAAAACACTTCCCGACATTACCGTCATCGAACTTCACGTCGTAATGGAGGCGGAATTGCTTCCCGCCACGTGCTTTGTGGATTATCACTCGCTCGCCGCGAAAGGTGACTGCCTCCTCGCCTTCGCGGAATTTGTGTGCAATGATGGTCTTTCGCATCACGCCCCCAGATCCTTGATCGCGGCGATCGCGCGATCGAGCTTATCGCGCTTCGCCTCGAGATCCACGAGGACCGGACCGTAGCCGTTCACCCCGCGATTCGCAGTGCTACGCTGCAATTTTCGCGCGGCCCCGGCAGCTTTGTGGCCGTTGCCGTTCTTCGGCCCGTGCGTCCGCGTGTAAATCGTGGGGTTCGACACACCGTACATCTCGCAGAGCTTGGCAACGGAAACGCCGGCGTCTCGCTCGCGCTGCACCGCGCTCCAATCGATTTCATTTTTCTTCGGCATCGGTTTCGCCTCGCTGTTCCTCGTCAGCTTTCGCTTCAACTCCGCGCGCCAGCAATCGGTGCAAGCGTTTCCGTGCGTCGCTTCGCGATCGCGGCCCGCGCCAGCACAAGGCAGGCATTTCACGACCGCGCCCCATAGAGAGTGTCCGCGCCCGGACAGTCGGTGTTGTGCGCGGCCTTCTCCTTTTTCTCCCCGAGATCTGGAGCGGCAACGCGATCCTCTTCCCTTTGCCGCCAATTCTCCTCGAGCTCCGCCAGGAGCTCTGGCAGTTTCCCTCCGTGCGTTCCCAGCAGCCAGTTCTCGGCCGCCCGGTTGTAGTCCAGTTTCTCGCAGAGCGCGTGAATCTGGTGGCGCAGTCGCACTTCCTCGTCGGTCGCCGGTATATCCGCCTTCGGCGGCAGGGACGGCGGCGGCGTCTCTCCGGGCGCTTCTCCCGGCGTCTCTCCGGGCGCCGCGCCAGCAGGATAGAATTCCGGCCCCACCGCGCGCGCCTTCTCGCCTTCCTCGTCCTCGACGATTTCCACTTTCGATGGCTGCATGCGCCCGTGCTCGTACAGGCGCAAATACTCTTTCGGTCGCGCCAGCAACTGCTGAAAATCCTCGGTGCGAAAGATGATTCGCCAAATGTGCTGCGTCCCTCGATGGCGCTTTCCGTCCGCGTCGCTGTAAGGGACGCTTTCGGGATCGACGCGCAGCCGCAGTGGAATCCCCGCCAGCCGTCCGCCGCTGTATTTCCGAATCTGTTCGAGCGAGGATTGAATGTTGCGGATCGAGCGGTAGGCGTTCGTGTGCATGTGCCATGTCTCGCCCATGCTTGGCAGGCGGAACGGAATGAAATACAGGTCGCCGGTCGGGTTGCAGCGCCTTTGCTCGAGGTCCGGGCAGCCGTCGCCGCACGGTTCGACCGGCTGCCCTTTCTTCGCGCCGTCCGTGTATTTGTAATTGCCGGGCCACGGCTCCCCTTCGGGACGCTTCTGCGTCTTGCGCACCGCTTGCATGGCGAAACGCGCGTTGCCGTTCTCGCCAATCCGCACCAGGCTCCCGCGGCACTTGCACTCGGTCGCGTTCCACCACGCCAGCTCGGTGCGGAAGATGTTGTCGATGTTGTCGTCGAGAAAAACGATTTCGATTTCGCGCGGGTTCTGCCCGTAGAGATTCACCATTTTCTCGGTCAGCGCCGCGTCCACGTCCCAGCCTGTTTGCGCGTCGCCTTTCCGCGTCTTGAACAGGATATGGTCCATGCGCACGGGATATTTCCTGCCTTTCCCCTCGTCAGGGGGGAGCGCCACGGCCACTTTCACCGTCACCGCCAGCCGTTGCACTGGCGTCCCTGCTTCGTCGTGGGTTAAGCCGAGAATGCCCATCATTCACCTCCAGAAACAAAATCGAAAATTCGTCTCACGGCTGGCGCCGTCTCGCGTATCTTCCTCAGGTCCTTGAGCGCCTGATTCATTTCGCGGTCGAGGATGTTCGCCAAGCTCATCACCGCCGCGCTCTGGCATCCTGGGCAGCCCCCGTTCACCGGCGCGCTAATGCGCTCGCAGTCCATGCACAGCACCGCCGTCGCCAGCGGCACCAGGTCGGGCGCGCTCATGCGATCAACTCGTCGTCATAGTCAGGTTCGTGGCTCGGGCACGCGCAGTCCTCGTCGAAGCAGTTGTCGCAGTCACCGCTTTCGCACTTTTCGCTCACGAACGGCCCTTTCTCTGGATCGCTCATCGCCACCACCTCCAAAATATCTCCCGCGCCCGCCACGCCAGGGAACCGGCCGCGATCGCCAGAAGAATCGCGCTCGCCCAGCCCAGCTTCCTCATTTCCTTCGCGTGCCGTCTTCCGGCGTCGCCGGATATCCGCGAGGCCACTTCCCCTGTCGCATGGCACCTCGCGCATGGCCGCGAGCTTCTTCCCAAGCACCCGGATGGCAGCAGCGTCAGGCACGACTCGCGTCCGGAGCCGCCGCACGCCTCGCAACGCTCAAGCAGGTAGCGCTCCGTCACCAGGGTGCCATGCTCCTGTCTCGTCGCCGTGTAGATACGCATCACTTCTCCTCATTCCAGGAAAGGGCCGAGGGGGACAGCTCCTTGGGGATGCTACCGTGAACCTCGGCCCCTTCTCTGGCTGCCGCCGTTGTGTCCTTGGACAACGAGCGGAAGACCGTTTCCATCTCGCGTGAGCCGCCGCGCGCCAGCGTCCAGTCCGGTGTTCCGGCGTGGATGCGTACTAGTATTTCCAGGTCCCGAACCCTGACCAGGCGCCTCACTCCCCGCTTGCCCTGAGGGAAAATGATCCCCAGTTCCTCGCTCAGCCAGCGACGCAGTGTTCGCCGCGAAACGCATAGAATCCTCGCCGCTTCCGGCAAGCCGATCAGTGGCTCGAGCCTCATGCGATCAGCCCTTCATCCCTGACCTTCGCCAGGTACGCGCGGATGGCAAGATGCACGACCTGCGAGACCGTCCGCTCCTGAACGCGGGCAAGAGCCTGCAGCTCTCGCTTGATCGCCGGTTCACAGCGAATGAATATCTGGTCTGTTTTTCTGTTTGCTTTCATAGCTCGCTTGATATCATTGCGTCCGCAGCATGTCAAGCAAAAAATTACGTTGCAATCAAAATAATTTTCCGTGATATTCTTGGCGCTTCGCATCGTCCCTCGAAGCCGCGGGGAGAAAAGCGCCTTGTCGAAACTCACACACCAGTTGAACGTGCGTGTCAGCGCCGATGTTTACGAACGCATAGAAAAATTGGCTAGGAAGGACCGCAGAACGCTTGGCGAAGTAGCCCGCATGATCATGGAGGGCGCATTGCAGGAGGCCGAGAGAAACGAGTCTCTCGCGCGATTCAGCGACAGCCGGACGCTCGGCGCTCCCTACTCGACGCGCGTTTCCGAAGTAACTCAGGAACAGGTTCGCGCGGGGCTGAGGATCATTTTCGAGAATGCTCCGTTGCCAGTCGTCGAACGCGTGACGGAATTTATTTCCGAGCGCGCGGCTCGATATCAGGAAGCGAACTCAGGTGTGCCGGCACAGCGGCGCGGCTAGAGGGAAAAGAGGAGAATGGTCATGAATTCAAGAAGGGTCGGTGTCGCGGTGGCGCTGCTTTTGCTCGGGACTTCGGCGTCGGCTAAGCCCAAGGTGCCCGCGCCATGCAAGGTCTACTTCATTGCCCTGGAGAACGACAACGCGACGAGGGGAGCCGCCCTTCTCGGTCTGAACAGGCCGCAAGCGAAATGGTACGGCAAGCACGGGGATCGCGGCGGCTTCTCCGGCATCTGCTATCTGCGGGATGCGTCGCGGATTTCCAGCGCTTCGATCTCCGCGCCGGTTTACGAAATACTCTGGGGCGAGACGAGGGACACGGAAATTTACTCCTACACCACGCGCGAGACGGCGACGGCGACCTCGAGTAGCAGCGATGGCACCACGACGGACACCACCGCGCAAGTGCCGGTCGCGCACACCGCCAGCTCGACTTCCTTCCACTCGAACGCGCTGCTCCTTCTCTGGAGTCCCGAGAAAAAGAAGTTCGTCGCCGTGGCTACCGCAGCCTCCCGGCCAAATCTCTCCCGGCCAAATCTCACGAGCTGGCGGTTCTTCGCCTTTGGCCTTGCTGGCGCGCCCTCCTCCTCCGCGAATCTCCTTGAGAACGCGCTGAAGGCCATCCGGGATCGCGAACGGCTTCGTTTGGCGAAGTGATCAGCCGTGATCACCCTCTACAAGCGCGGGCGCACTTGGTGGGCCAATTCCTCCGTCGCTGGCGAGCGCCGCCAGTGGTCGCTGCGCACCCGTAATGCTGATGTGGCCGAGAGGCTGCGGCGTCAGGCCGAAGTCGATATCCTCTCTGGCGGCCGGCTGACGAGGAAGACATGGCCGGAATTCGAAGCCGAATTCCTCTCTTGGGTCGCGCCGCAGGTGGCGCCGAAGACCCTGAAGGAGTACTCGTTCACGGCCCGCAAGTTCCGGGAGTTCTGCGCCTGGCATAGGCTGGCGGCACTGGCGCATGTTTCTCCGTCCTTCCTTGCTCGTTACGTCGACGCGCGCAGGATGGAGCTGCATCCGTCGCGCAAGCGTCCCATGGCGGAGGGCGGCGTCAGGGCCGAGCTCCGGAATCTGCATCGGATCTTCGCGTATGCCCTCGACTGCGGCTACATCGGGAAGAATCCCGTTATCGCGCGCAATCTTAACGCCGACGCCGGAAAAACGATGCCTTTCAGCGCCGCTGAGATTCAGCGCATGCTCGCCGATGCCGAGGTCCAGGGATGCGCCTTTCTTCGCGCGGTTCTCTCCGTCTTCCTTCACACCGGCCTGCGCATCTCCGACGTTCGCGATCTGCGCAAGGATTGCATCCACGGCGACCGCATCATCCTCACGCCAAGGAAAACGCGGCGCCGAGGCCGCGCCGTGATCCTTCCCGTGCCTCCGGCCCTGCGCGCCGCGCTCGACGAACATTTGCGCGCGCAAAATGCGGCGCAGCGCGTTTCGCCACTCGTTTTTTCGACCGCGTCGGGCCTCCCCATGAAAAACATGGACAAGCGCCTGGGTCGCGTCTGGAAGCGCGTCATGGTTCCGCACGCGCACGCGCATCGCTTTCGCGACACTTTCGCCGTCAATCTTCTGCTGCGCGGGGCTTCCCTCTATGATGTTGCCAAGCTAATGGGCATCTCGGTTCAGACGGCCGAGCGCCATTACGCTCCCTACGTTCCAGAGCTGCAGCAGCGCGCTGCTAGCATCGTGGATAAGCTCGATTTCTCACTGTCACCGATTTGTAACGCCACTTCTTCCGAGGATGGCACTTTTTGCCCACAATCAGAGAAAATGCGCCCGCGCGCGCGGGCGGAAAAATCGCACGTAAACTGAGCCTTTTCTTCGAAGAGGATGGAGCCGAGGGGCGGATTTGAACCGTCGACCTGCCGATTACGAATCGGCTGCTTTCGCTTGTAAATCAGCGGCATGCGGTGTGTCTGTCACCGTTTCGTAACGGTGAATCCCTGCTTCGTCCAGTCACACCAATCGTGCGGATGGAGGATCGTTGGGTTTGTGAAAGGGATAATTTAGAGGGAGTAGAACTTGAGCACGGCTTCGACGCGCTCCATGGGCCAGCCGAGCTCGCGCAGTCCGCTCAAAAAGCCGAGCCGGTCGCCGCGAAATATCCGGTCTTCGACCGTCTTCTTGCGCCCGTGGCACCCCTTGCAGACGCAAATCAGGTTCGCGGGATTGTGTGGATCGGGAATGTTGTGCTGGAAGAGGAAAAGCTCTGGGACGATGTGGTCAATGGGGGGATGAGTCCGTCTGACCGTGCCGCCATCCCAGAGCTGGTTGTGAAGGAACGTGCCACAGCGGGGTATTTCGCAGAAGTTCTTTTCGGCGTCCGCGCGCGCTTTGCGCCATTCCTTGCCGCGTCGCGGCGGCTTGACGTGGAGAGTCAGTTGCCCGCGCGTGAGTCTTTTTCGACGGCGTTTCCGGTGCCACACTATCGCCGAGCGGGAGGAAGCACGACGGCGCTCGGGTCCAGGCCGCTCGCGCCCTTAACGAGCTTGTAAATGAATTGCGTCCACCAGCCGGAGTTCGCGGGCAGCGGAGGCATCTGGCTGGAAACGTACACCAGCAGGCGCGTCGCCGAGCCGCCCAGGAAGAATCCGCTTGCGAGGCCGATGATTTTCTGGTGATCGGTGAAAAGCGCGGGGATCATGGGAGCCATATCACCTTCCTGACGGGCAGCGATTGGCGCCCGATTTTTGCGTCGCCCTTCTCGATGGTGAAGTTCACGATGTCGCCAGGGGAGCTATTCTCGATTTCGCCCTCGAGCCAGAAGGTCGTTTTCCGCGGGACGACGACGAGCTCGATCGCGGTCTCCTGTTTCTTGCGGTCGATCTTGTCAATGCGGCCCGTCAGGCAGCTCGCGCACCCAGCCGCCATCGGGAGCGCCAGAAACGCGCGCCGCGTCAGGCTCACAGCCCACCCTCGGTGCCGGTCATCTGGGATGACGCGACGTATTCGATGGTGATTGCGTCGGTGGCCGCGGCGAGTTTTTCCATGAGCCTCCCAAAGGCTTGGCGGCTGTTGCCCACGAAGTCCTGCTGGCGCGTCTCTCCCACGAGCGTGCAGCCCTCCGTGTCGCTCGGGTAGTTGCCCCAGTGAATTTCGATCCCTGAAAATCCGGGCACGTTCAGGAGGTGCGGCGTCACGCACTCGAACTTGGGCGATGGCAGTAGCCGCACTTCGTAAATGCCAGCGGGAATCGCGAACGGCTTGCCGCGCGATCGGTCGATGCGCGGCTCGAGCGTGTAGCAGCGGAAGACTCCGTCTATGTCCAGCAGCCCTGGCGTTGATAGCTCGGTGCCCGTCGCGCGCGCGACCGTCAGCCTCATGGCCCGACGGTCACGAACGGCTGCCTGTGGAACGCTGGAACGGCATCGTCCAGAATGTCATCCGCTCGGGCGTCCCAGCTCCTGGCCACGCGCTCCTCGCGCCTCCTGGTAGCCAATTCTCTTGCGCGCGCCGCGGTCCGGAGCGAATACGCGACCGCGCGCGCGGCGTAGTCGCACACATTCGAGGTGAGCGCCAGAAATTCTCCCCGCGGCGTCTGCAGGGTGAAACAGTGCTCGTAATCTCCGCGCGACGGATAAGGTCCCAGCGCGGGAATCGCGATGCCATCCACGAATTCCGTCGTCTGCGCGCGCCACTGGCGCGGCGAGCCGTATTCCTCGGGCGAAATCCAGCGCTCGATGTGCCAGCGCTCGATGGGCAGATATTTGGGTTCCTGCCGCAGTTCGATGCGCTCGCGAATCGCGTTTCCGCTCGCGTCGTGGTCGGTCCACTTGCCGCCGATCCAGGCGAGTCGCGACCATCCCCAGACGGCGCGATAGTTCGGCTCGCCAAAGCGGTTCACTCCGCCCGCGCGTCTAAGCTGTTCCCGCAACGACTCGGGCGTCTCGTGCGTCTCCCTCACAACTTTTATCGACAAGGAATTCCCCTCCTCGAATGGAAATCACGGCGCCGCACGCCAGTCGCGCCGAAGTCTTCTCGGGCAAAAGCAAGTTCGCGAGTTCCGCGTCGAAGGGAAAACTATCGGCTTGCAGGCGCGTCGCGCGCCCGCACTCCGGGCATCCCACGACCACGGCGTTAGGCCAGCGCGACATTTCGCCCCGCTTGACCGCGCGCTGCTCGCCAATGATCCTCGCGTTCACAGGCCGTGCGCCGTCACGCCGTCCGGGGCGATCTTGAGCGTCACAATCCGTCCCGGATCGGGCGCTTCCCGGTCCTTTGGGTCGGGTGGGACGCCCTCGATTGTCGGGCGCACCAGGAGCAAAACGCTTTTGTGCGTCACGACGGCCATGCGCGGATAGGGCGGCGCGGCGGCTGTCAGGACCAGATCGCGAATCGCGTGCATGGCGCGCGCACAAAAGGCCGCGAACGATTCGCCGCCGGAGGGCGCGTCCTCGGGATTCTCGCGATGGAACAAGAGCACCGGAGCGACTGCGGCGCTTGGCTGCCCTTCGAGTTCCCCTATGTTCCAGGGGCGCAGCAACTCGGTCGGATATACGGGGACGCCCAGCTTTCGCGCTCCGATTCGCGCGGTATCGAGCGCGCGCTGGATGTCGGAAGTGACAATGAGCTGGATTCTGCGGCTCGCCAGCTCCTGGAACGCCGCTTCCGCGATGCGCGGGCCTCGTTTCGGATCGATGGGCGCCGGCGACCAGCCGCGCGCGCGTTCGTCCGATTTCTCGTTGAGCGCGGTTGGAGCGTGGCGCAGCAGGTAGAGAAAAGCTTGTGGCACGCTCTTTCCTTCGTCGTTGCCGGTAATTTATGGAGAGCTAAAACCGTTTTTGGTACGGCGTCCAGACGTCGTCGCGCGTCCAGCCCAGCGACTCCAGGCGGTCGCGAAAGCGCCTCGGCAGGTTGGGAGGCAGCCAGCACTGCGCGTCGGAAAGGCCGCGCTCTTTCGCGGTCGCGAGAGCCTCTCGCTCCAGAATCGCGAGTCTCCGCCACTTCTTCAGAGGGTCACCGCCAGGATTCATCAGCAAAAAAGCCTCGCACGTCAGGCGCCCGAGCGCCGCCATTGCGGGACGCCCATTCTCGTCCTCGAGCACGACTTTTATCGCGAAGTTGGGGTCGTCGAGGTCCGGGAACGGGTAGTCGAATCCCTGAGCCGCGTGCCAGCGCTTGAGAGTTTCCAGATCCGTCTGGCGGTATTCGCGCACCAGGCGCGCCGCGCTTCGCTCCGGGAAGTTCAGGACCTTGCGCAGCATTTCCGCGCGTTCTTCATTCACTCGCCGTCCAGCTTTTTGCGGTTGAGCCACGCGATGGCCGGCGGCTCCTCGATGGTGATAGCGAGCGCGTCGGCAATCTGCTCGAGTGCCGCGTAGATGTGCGGGAGGTGGGTGGTGGCCATGTCGCGCACGAAAGCGCTCTGGATTTGCGCGTCGCGCGCGTGGCGATAGGCCCACTTGAGGAAGATGACTATCTGCGCCAGAAAAGCGGCGAGGACTGGAATCAGGATTTGCTCGTGCCACATATCAAACTCCCGCGGGATTCGCCTGCGTCCCGAAGTAGGTGTAGGGCGACCACGCGGATTCCGGGAATCGCGCGCGCGCCCGCCAGTAGGCCATGCCGTTTCCCAGCAGCAGCGTGGCGAAGCCCTGAATTCCCAGCAGCAGCGGCGTGCTCGTCTCGAAGACCTCCTCGGGCGAGTACTCGATCGAATACTGAATCGAATTGTCAGCGTCGGGCGACGGACCAATCACCGCGCAGTATATTTTTCCCGTTCCCGCTGGTTGCGCGATGACGAAGAGCGAGCTCGGCGGACGCGGCGCGGGAAAGTTCTGCTGCACGGCCGCGCTTTGCGGCGCTGGCGAGCTGTCCAGTCCCAGCTTGTCGCTCAAATTGTTTAACGCGTCCTGAACGCTCGAGAGCGCCTCGGCGAGGAATGGATCCTCCTGGCGGATCGCGGTGAGCTGTGGCAATGTCAGCATCCTGCGTTCCTTTCCACGAGCGCGGCGCGATTTTCCAGCACCGCGTCATAATGCGCCGCGCAGTAGCGGCTGAATCGAGGAGTCGCGGCCCTCGGCCAACTGTAGTCCTCGAGCCGGAGGGTTCCCAGGCTCTCGCATCCGGGGCAGCGGCAGAAGTTCAGTGCGTCCAGGAGGACGGTGTCGCTCCCGATTGATTCTCGATGATTGTCCGGTAGCAAGCTTCGTACCCCGTGCGGTAGCCAGCCAGGAACGCCGCGGCGCGCTCGGTGGCCATGTGCACGCGAAGGGATTCGAGGCTGTCGCTGATTTCCTGTTTCGCTTTCGCGCGCGAACTGCGTTTGCGCGTCAGGCGCAGATACGCTTCGCGCCAGGAATGTTTCAGCTTCTTCCTCATTGCTCTGGCGGCTCGAACCACGCCTGGAATCCTTGCGGGTATCTCTTCGTGTACCACTTCGCCAGTTTCTCCTTGATGGACATGCCCTTCAGGAAGCCTTGCGGGTCGATTTCCTTTTCGCGTTCCTCGCGCAGCGCCTGTGGCAGGTGCTTCACCTCCTGCGCTTCCCGATCGATGAGTTCCTTGACGCGCGGATCGGCGATGGCGTCGTAGGTCGGCGTTTGCGACTCCTTTTTCCCGGAGGCGACCGTTCCGACCTTGCTGTCGCCGGACAGAGTTGCCCGCGGCTCGCGGGCTGCTCCAGCGTCTGCCGGCGCGAGCCGTTCCTTCTCCGCGCGAAGCCGGTCGCGCACGCGGGCCAGCTCGCGAATGACGTTCGGCGACTTGCTCTTTCCCATGCGCTCGCCGATGTCGCTCAAGCGGCCGTTAATTTCGGCGAGGCGAATCGCGTTCGCGTCCGCGCCAGTGTTGATGTTCACAGGCTCGCCTGCCGCGGGCAGCTTCATGCTTCCCGTGTCTAGGATGCCCGGTTCGCGCGGCGTTTGCCCCGAAGTTAGTAATCCGCGAATGGGCGGCGGCGCGGCGTCCGCGATCGCTAGCGATCGTCGCAGGCCGCTAAATTCATCCGCGTTGCGGGCCACTCGCCCAACGTAGTTTTCCGCGATGTCGTTGAACAGCGGCTCATGGAAGCCGGGGAGGTTTTCCAGGTGAAGGATTCCCGCCGGAACGCCAAGGAACAGTCCACCGGCCCTCCCGATCACGCCCGATCCCCTCATTCCCGCGCGAAGCCGCGGTTGTTCGGTTGCGGCGCGCGGCGCGACGTTTTCCGCGCTTCGCTGCATGTCGATCAGCGAGCCGTGCGCCAGGCGCAGTTCCCGCGTGCCGTGGAATCCTTCGTCTTCGAGCTTCTGATACACCTGGTCGCGCAGAGCGTCTCCGAAGGCCTTGTTCGCGTACGACACTGGACCCTTCGGATCCCGCTTCCAAAGTGTGTTCCATCGCCTGCGCAGCGTGTCAGCTTCGCCCAAGCTCATGTCGCCCTTTTTGAATTCCGCTTGCCGGTCGAACTGCCGCATCACGCGGTCCGCATCGTTCCTTGGCAGATCCTCATAGGCGCGCTTGGCGACGTCGGCGCGCAGATCCGCCACTGAAATTCTCGCCTGAGGAACTTGTGCGATGGCGTCCTTTACCGCCTTGTCCGCGAGGTCGATTCCTCCCTGAATCGAGTTTTGGAACTTCTCGAAGCCCTTTCCGGCGGCTTCCTTCGCGCCGCTGCGAATCAGGCTGCGAGTCGTCCCGATGTTCGCCTGTTGGCGCTCGTATTTATCGCCGCCCACTGGCGAGAGGCGGCGCTCCGCCATCGCCATCTTTTCCTCGTCCGTGGGAAACACGCGGCGCGCTAAATCCGCGTTCCTGACCCGCGAAGCGATGTCGCGCGTCCTCTCGATTGCTTCAGGAGCAGCGTCCTCGATGGCGCTCGCGCCCTCCGGCTCCGCAAACGGCAGCACTGTCCCCGCTGCCGTGCCCAACCCTCCAGACGCGTCGCCGCGCTCCAGTTGCTCCTGCGCGCGAATCACGTTCGAGCCGAGGAAGGGCACGCCGCTTTCCAGATATTCTTCCGCCCCCACAACCTTGTTCCCTATTCCTGGCTGCCGAAAACGATTCGCTGCTGTCGCCACGTCGCCCTTATGCTGGTCCCACATTGAACGGGCGGATTGCTCGAGGGTGTCGATTGGGTGCTCGAGCTGATGGCCGGCGACAGGAAGGTTTTCTCCCAGCGACGAAAGCGGATGCGCGGTTTCGGGGATTCCCGCTGCTGCCGCCGCGTTCAGCGCAAAATTTGTCGCCGCCGGATGCCTCGCAGCGAAGTCCGCCCCGCGCTGCTCGAACTGCGTTTTCGGAGTTGTTGTGTAGCCCTTCCGCACCAGGTCCGCCATGCGCTCGACCGGCGCGGCAACTTCGTTGCCCTGCGGGTCGTAGAGCGACGCGCGATACCCTTTCGCGCCAAGCTCGCGCACCCGCGCTATCGGCGCGGCTACCACATTGCCGTCCGGGTCGTACATCTGCAGCGACGGAGCCGCTGCCTGTGGGACGATGGGTTGCGCTGACATTTAATCTGCTTGACCGCTTCCCTTCTTCGGCATTAGCATTCGCCCACTGCCGGAAAACTTCCTGCGCCGGCGCGGGAGGACGAAGTGGCTTTCGATGACGATTGGACTATCCCCTCTCGCGCGAAGTCCGGCGCGCGCAAGGCTGTCCGCGAAATCATCGTCTGCGTCGCGCTTGGCGCGTTTTCCGTGTGTCTATTCTTTTGGTCTGGCGGAATGAACGCCGGCATCTTCTTTCCTCTCGTGTTTGCGCTGCCGGTTGGCATCGCGCTTTGGAGCGTCTACCGCGTTATCCGCTTCGCCATTGGGCGCTGAACTACTGCCCCGCTGGCCTGATGATTTCCAGCCCGTCTTTGTTGAGCCTCTTCGCCGGTGCCTTCGCGTTTCCGCGCAACTGGTCTGGCCTGCCATTCTCGGGCGCAAGCGGAGCGTTCGGAACGCCGCGCGCTAGCTGGTTGATCAGCTTCTCGACAGCGTTGAGTTGAATGTTCACGTCCTTGGCATTCGGAGTTCCGGGGCCCGGTATGGTTTTGGCGATGGCTTCGCGCATCATCGACGATCCACGGCCGCCGCCGAGGGCTTGCTGCGTCATCATCGCGTTTTCACCGAGCACGGTCAGGTCCTCGAGATATTGGTATTGCTCCGGCGAGAGCTGAGCCGCGGCCGCGCTGCTCAGGACGGTGGACATCGCGGACTCTGGATCGTTGGACCGCAGCGCAGCGGCGGCCATCGCCCGGAACGGCAGCGAAAATCCGCTTTTCATCAACGCGAGCGAGGACCGGACACTGTCTATGTTTTCCACCATGCTTTGCACACGCGCTTGGGCGGTCAGTGCTTTCTCTCCCGCGCTCGTGGGCATGTACCTTCCCGGATTTTTGCGGTAGTCGGCCACGGTGATGTACACTGGCTTATTGCCGTTCTGCGTGTCCAGCGCTCCCACCAGCCGATTGGAATAGAACGCCGCTCCTCTTTGCGATTCGAGGGTTTCCGCCTCGGCGTCGGAGCGCCTCTGGTATCCCGCGAGCCACGCTGCCTGTTGTTCCCGTGTACCGTTCTTCGGATAAGGTGATGGCATCTGGCCGGCGATTACCGGGTTCAGCTTCGCCAGCGGATCGGGCGCTGCCTTAGGGGGCTTGACCAAATTAGCCGCCGCGCCTATCGCGTTGAGATTCGCTTGTGCAGCCGCCTTCTGCCGTGGCGTGGAGCTCGGGTCATCGAGAATCTTCTCCGCGTTTATCGCTTGTTGCTGCGGTGCCGGAAGTGGCTGTGGCTTGGCTGGTGGGTGCAGCCTCGCGTAAGCGTCCGCGTTCGCCTTGTTTGCCTGCGCCCCTTCTAGGTTCGCTATCGCCTGTTGCTTCTGCCGCGCTTCGGCGTCTTTTTGCCGCAAGAGCCAGTCCTGCATCCTCGATTGATTGCCCAGTGTGGTGTTCACTTCGGAGCCGGGAATCAGGGCCTCGGTGCGGGGCGAGAGGATTCCTCCCGCAATGTCGGCACCGCGCAAAATGCCAGCGCCTGTGCGTCCCAGTGCTCTGAGCAGCGGGTTATGAATCTTGCCCGCTCGCTCGAACAGCTTCTCGGTTCCTGGCTCGCTGGGAGCTGGCGGCGAGCTGGTCATTTCGTTTCCGCTTGTCATGCCGCCTGGCGCTCCGGTGGCTGGGGCGTGAGCCTCTGGGAACATGGGAGGGGTGCGCGGGAATTGCCCTGGCGCTCCTGGGAATCTGGTCCCCAAAGGCCTCAAGATTCCCAGCCCTCGCGCGCGGCGAACCAGCTCGTCGATGTTCGCTTCCGCGCCGCCGTTCGGGTCGTACCCTGGGAGCGCCGTCAGCGCGTCCTCCAATGGGGCTAGTATGGCCATTAGATTAGGAACCCTTTCTGCGCTCGGGGCGCGACCGGGAACCTCGGAGCGACGTTCCTCTGGTCTCCGTAAAGTTGCGGCATGGGCGGCTGGCCCGTTTGTTCCGCGGGCGCCGCTCCCTGGACGGGCGCCAACATGCTCTGCTGCCGCGCCAGCATCTGCATTTGCGCGTAGTAGTCCTGCGGGTCTTGCGTCGTGATTCGCGGCGGCGCGGGATACTGGCTCTTGGGCTTGTACATTTACACCTGGTAGCCAACGCTAGGGCCCTTCGGGGTCCATCCGAAGCTAAAGGAAGGCGGCGTGCCTTTCGCAAGCGTTCCCGCCGTGTTCGCTCCCGCACCCGCGCCCGCTCCGAACAGGCCCGTCTGGTCGCCATAGAGTTGCGCAAGGTAGGCGCGCGCCTGCGCTTCCTGCTGTTGCGCGTTGTTGGCGAACTGAATCTGGTTATTCGCCGTCTGGTTCGCCATGCCCGCGGCCTCCTGCTGCGCCATCTGGTCCATTCCAGGGATCAATGCCGCGCTGTTGCGCGTCGCTGCCGCGCTGTTCATGGCGCGCTGGCGCGCGGAATCGTATGAGCTTTTGAGCGCGCCCAGGCTCGTATTGTTGATCGCGTTCTTGGTGGCCTGGTCGTAGCCTGGGCTGTTCAGCCCGGCGACCAGGTTGGGAATCAGCGCGCCGCCAAGCTGCGAGCGCGTTTGCAACGCCGAGTTCTGCGCCGCCTGGTCAAGGCCCTGCTGCTGCTTGGCTGGCGTTAATGTCGCTCCTCGTCCCATGTTTCAGTCTCCTAATTCGCTCCGCGTACGGGGCTCCACGCGGGCGCCTTGAACCAGGGCGTCAGTTTGCCCAGTTGGAACCAGCTTCCCGCCGCGCCGTCGGTGGCGACTTGCACCTGGATCGCTTCTCCCGTCACCATGAGCGGCAGTTCGATGTCGCGCGGCCCAGGCGAGGCGAGAACCACCCGCGGCAATGCGGCCAGCACGTTGCCGCTCTGGTCCACGATCGTGAATTGAATTTTTCCCGCGCCTTCCGCGTAGGCCATGAGCTGACGCACGTCCCAGCGGTTCGAGTTCTTCTGCAAGCGTTGCTCCAGCGTTTGCGCCTGCTCGATGTTGTCTGGGAAGAAGTGCGTCCAGTAGAAGCTCAGGATCGGAGCGCCATCGTCGGTGCGCTGCCCGGGCGTGACTTGATAGACTTTCCCGTTGGCCGCTCCATTGCCCAGGCACATTTTGAGCGTGCCATCCTGCCGTTCGAGCATGGTCGCGCAGTTCATGGCCATGTTCCACGGCGACCACTTCCGCGATTTGGGAAGCACTTTGCTCGTTCCGTACAGGGTGACGTGCACGGGCGGTGCCGTGATGATGTCCTGGGCCGAGTCGAGCGCGACCCACTCGAAGTCCAGCGCCTGGCTGGGCAGCGTCGCCGCGCCGAATGGCAATCCGAGCAGCGCGCGGCGCTGGGGCGCATCCGTCGCGATCCATGCCGTCTGGCCGGCCGTCCAGTTCGCCGAGTCCCAGGTCGGCTGAATTTCATCGGATATTTTCACGGGCGCTCGGCCGTCGAAAATGTACAGGCCGCCGCGATCGACGATCAGCAGCCACTCTCCGTCACCTTGCGCCACGCCATTGACGGAAACGGTGCCGATCGCTCCTGGGTTGTCGACGGCGCCGGCCGCCCAGAACGAAGGTTCGTTCACGCCGTTGTCTTGTGTGACGAAAATACCTCCGCCCGTTTCGCCGAGAATGTAGTCCAGGTCGCGTAGCCGGGCGATGCAGCGCACGTCGCGCCCTTCGAGCCCTTCTGGCTGGATCAGGCCCGTGACGCCATCGAAACTCTCGGGCGACGCTGCTCGGCTCACGCGTACCGCTCCAATGTTGTACGGCGAATCCGTCCGGAAGAACTGGATGTCGTCCACCAGGAACGATTCCCCGTTCGGGCCAGGAGCGCCGTCGGCGTAGAGCTGTATCACCGCGTCGTTTGGCACCGGCGTCGTGACACCAGCCGCCCACAGCGGCGCAATGAATTCCTGGTAGGAAGTCCCGGCCTGCGTCGCCGTGACGGCGAGGCCCGTGACTCCGCCCAGCGAACCCAGCGAGGGGGAAAATAGGTTGATGCGGAAGGTTCCCGCGTTCAGGTTGGCCGAGCGCTTCACTTTCGCGCGCACGGACAAGCCATGCGCCGTCAAGTCAGCGAAAGAAATAATCGGCACGGGGAAGCCGAAGATGCTCGACCAAACGTCTCCCACGGTCCAGTCGAAGAAGGACTGGTTGATTGCTCCCACTTCGGCGAGCCCGGCGCCAGCGGTGAGTCGATAGGCGAAGCCCCAAACCACATCGACCGATTCCGACGAGCCGCCCGCGTTGAAGTCGCCATTGCCATCGCCCGGCGTCCAGCCTAGCGGCACCGAGCCGCTAAAACCGCCGTCAAACGTCATGTTCACGACGTTGGAAAACCTGGAACGTTCGCCCCAGGCCCACAGCCTTCCAGAGTCCTCGAAGAATCCAGCGACCTCGCCGAGTTCGACCAGGCCAAGAAGGTAGTCGACGCTCGTTCCGGCGAGCAGTTGCGTGTCGCTGAAATCGACGTTCACGCTCGTCGTCACGTTGTCGTTGATCAGCATCACTGACGGCACGTGGTAGAAGCTGGCGCCACCCGCCGCGGTGAAGGCCAGACCGCGAGCCACCACGTTTGGCGGCCCGATAGGAATGCCCTGGATGGTCGCTGGCAGGGCGCCCCCAGCCACCCACGCCACGGGCGGCGCGTACTTCGTCCAGTAGCCCTGGCGCGTGATGAAGAACACGGTCACCAAGTGCTTGCCCATGGTGATATTGCCGTCAAGGGAGAGCGTGCCGCCGCCGGACGCGGCCAGCCCCGTGGTGCTCGTGGCCAGCACCGGATCCCATGCGTCGTACCTGACGTGGTGGCTCACTACCGGATCGTAGAAGTTTCCGCGAAGCGGCCACGTTCCGTTGTAGGCCGGGTTCGATGCTCCCGCTATGGTGAAGAGCTCGCCGAGTGGACCGTACTGCGATTCGAACTGCTGCTGTTTGACGCTGATCAGGGCGCTCGTCAGCGTGCCGCCGCCGGAAGCGGCGAGTCCCGATACTGTATTGGTGAACTGGAACTGCCCAGGCGCGGGACCGATCGCCGATACTACCCAGGTGCCGTTGTAGCCCGCGACGCCCGCGCCAGCGATCGTGAATGTATCGCCAACGGCCATGAGCGCGGCATACGCCGATTCAGCGAGCAGCGTGACGGTGCACGTCGTCCCACTCTCGGTCAGGCCCCTCGGAGAAGCGACAATCGTCGATCCGGGGTCCGGTATCAATCCGGTCGGAGACGCGGGTATGGGCGACGTGGCTACAAGGTCGGCGGCGGAAAGGCCAGTGCTGGTCGAGTCAGTGCCTGGCGCGCACTGGCTCACGCGGTCAAGATTGACTCCATCGTACTGCGTTGGCATCCCCAGCCCGTGCTTGCCGTCGGACGTTGCTATATATTCCCGTCCGAATGCGTGCCTCGATTGCCAGACCGCGTTCGGCGGAAACTTGCCCGAGGCAACCAGTCCGACTGCTCCGCCGAGCGGCGACTCTTCGGAAAGCGCGCCGAGAGAATCGCCGATCAGCGTGCTCAAATTTCCCGAGCTGTCGCGAAACGTTTTGGCGTAGTTGACCTGCGGCGTTCCGGCCGCCGCATTCAGTATCGCCAGCAGGCCGGGTCGCGTCGCTACGTTGGCCGGCGGGAAAGTGCAGTCCTGGCAATTCGGCGAAGCTCCGGCGGGCAACCCGCGGCCGCGAGGCGGCAGAACATTGACCAGTCCGGCATAGACCGCGAGCGGCAGGTCCGCCGCATTGTTGATTCGATTCGGCACGTTGCGTGGTTACGCCAGAGCTAGCGGAGCTTATGGAACACAGCTTCGAGCATGATCGTGTCGGCGATGATTGCCGCCGGGTACGCTCCCGACGCGAGCTCGGGAAAAGCGCCAGCGGCCGCTCCGTTGGCGAAGACTTTCACCTTGCCGTTGTTCTGCGCCGTGCCGGGCGCGAAGACGAAGTCGTATCCCGACAGTCCGTCAATCCAGGCGATCATGGGTGGCTGCGAGCTTGGCAGTCCCGCGGGGCCGGCGACGCTCACGTCGAGCGTGTCTCCGCCCGTCGCGTAGTTGCCCGAAGCGGTGACTTGCCCGATCAGGTGGATTCTCTTTCCGTCGTCCCAAAACTCGATTACCGTCAATGCCAGCATGGTTCCTCCTTAAAGGTAGACTATTCGCTCCCTGCGCCCGTATGGTTTCCTTCTGCGGGGCTTGAACTGTGCCGCTTTCGTGTAGCGAATCACGATGCGATCCATCCCTGACTGAAACAGCGCGAACATCCCGTCGGTGTCCGGCGTCTTTCCCGCGTCCGAAAAGGAAGCGTAGGCGGCGCAGCCTTTGGCCAGCGTCTCGTTGGCGAAGGGAATCAGCACCAGGTCGGTGGGCTGGACGATTTGCGGGATGCGCGATTCGTATTCGAGTTGAATCGTGGTCGGCTGAGTCGCGCCAATCAGGTTGATTTGGTCGTCCTGCCACTGCCAGAAGTTGAGCGTGCCGCTCGGAGCGAGATTCGGCAATTGATCCTCGCGCCTCATCGGGACGAATAGCTGGCCCGAGCCAGTCGGCTGCTCCCACATTTTGAGTGGCTGAATGCAGTCGGTCGGGAGTTGCGGAAGCGAGATATCGCTGATTTCGATGTTGGTCTGGCCCGCGAGCGGCCCAGCGACGTTCAGTGGCAGATTGATCTGCGTCGTCACGCGCACCTGGACGCCATTGTTGCCGAGCAGCGTGCGCAAGTCGCCCAGCGCCATGTTCAGATACTGGATCAGGCTGCGCTGGCCCGCTGCCGGAGCCGTTGTCGCCACCCAGAGGTTTCCTTGCGGGTCGTTAAGGAGTGCCTGCGCCATGATCATGGCCACCTGCGCCTGCGAGTACCGGCTTGTGGAAAAGACGGGCATTAGTCAACTTTCGCCCAGCGGGGCTTTCGAATCACCATCGCCAAAACTCCAGAATGCTAATTAGGCGTTCCCACCAGGGACGCTGGCGGCAGTGGCGCTGGCGGAAACGTCGCCGAGGCTTCGTTTGACGGAACGCTATACAGCGGCGATCCCGTCCAAGCCTCCACCGCCTCCACCACGTAGTAGTACGTGTTCCCCAGAGTCACCGCCGTGTCCGAATAGGTCGTGCCAGCAATCCCGGTGGCAATCGGGGTGGTCATGTTCTCGCCGCCGGGTGTCGTGCCGCGAAAAACATCATAAGTAATGGACGTGCATGGGCTGACGCACGCGGTCGATGATGCTGTCCAACTGAGCGCCACGCTGTGAGCCGGAGCCGCTTCGGACGTTTGCGCTACCATGGCAAGCAGTGGCAAAAGCGCCAATGCCAGCAAAACGAAAAGTTTTCTCATCTCGCCTCCTGCTTCACAGTCTCTCCCTGACCGTCTTTCTGTTGGGGCTAAAAACAATAAACGACGGATGCTCCAGAGTTTGGCGGTTGATGATCGACAAGGCGCCCAGTTGCATTGCGCGAAATGATGACAAACAACAAGAAGCGAACCTAAACCACTTTTCTCGCCTTGCTGAGTTCACGGCATCCTTCCGCTTTGCCCATTTCTTTTTCTTCTCCTCTCTATACCGCTTGCGAAAGGCCGCGGAGGAACGCAGGCGCTTTCTGAATCGCCGCCACTCGAGCTGCTTCCTCTTGCGCTGAAGTTCGGGATGACGCTCCCGCCAGCGTTTCTCCCGCAGAGACTTGGCTTTGCAATCCATTAGTGAATGTACGCTCCGCGCACCGAGCGAATCACGTAAACATGCAAATCGAATGGCTGCCAAGTATCGGTGAACGCGCCAGCCGAAATCGGCAGCGTGCGTCCTTCGTAGAGCGCCTCGACATTCGTCTGGCCCGTGGGAACTTTCGGCAGCGTGAAGGTCACGTTGAACGACGAGTCGCACAGATTCGCGGCGAAGATGTATTCGTCGCCCGTGGCGGGGTCGGTCTGCGACGCGAACTCGACGGGCCCAAGCGGGTAGAGCGTCGTGTTGTCATAGATGCTCGTCGTTCCGCTCTTAATGTTGCACGCGGTCGGCGTGGCCACGCTGGTCGTTACGCCGCTCACGACCACGCCGCCAACGACCGTCGCGCCGCTCGAAACCGTTCCCGTGATCGCGTTCATCTGCGACGAATCCTCGACTGGCTGCTCCAACCAGGGAATCAGCGAATGCCACTGGCCGAACGCCGTGTTGCTGTCGTACCACGCGAGCGTGTCGCCGCTGAGCCAACTGTTTTCCATCCCGCTCACGCTGACCCAGCCCCAACTCAGCACGCCACAGCCCAGCGAACCGTACACGCGGCAGCCCAGAATCGCGCCGCCAATTTGCCGGAACATGGGCTGATAGGTGAATCCTTTGTACGTCGAATCGCCGTATTGCCGGATGACCATCCACGAAGGCCGCGAGCCGTAAGTGTCGCGTCCCAGCGCGTTCGCCCAAAGGTCGACGCGCGACGGATAGCAACTGTTCGCCGCCGTGCTGACTGTGTTATTCACCGTGTACATCGGGCAGGTCGCCGTGGTCGAGATTCCCGCGACGTACTCTTCCGGACTGGGAGCCACCAGATAGCCATACGGGTCAGCGCCAATCACGTCGGCCATGTCGCGGAACTGTCGGAACGTCGTGTCGTCGATGGTGACGCCGGAGACTGGCTCTTGCGGACAATTCGCCCGCAGGTAGTTGTACTCTTCCCAGCCCAGACCGTAGGCGTAAAGCGACGTTTCGTCGTATTCGTAGAATCCAGCCGATGCCGCAGGCGTTGGGCTGTAGCACATGCCATCCGCGCCAGCGGAAGTGCCAATCAGCAGGCCCCAAAGCGTTTGGTCTGTCGTGGCCGTGCTGTAGGGAGCGATTCCGGCCCATCCTGGCCTGCCGCTGCTATTATTCGTGTTGTCGAACGCGGGCGGATTCGGCCCCGCCGTGAAGAGCGTGGTCAGCGTGAAGGATGAGCCGCACGGAATGTAATCAGCGGGCGAAAGCTGGCCCGCGAGCGCCGAGGGCGGATACTGAGCGAAGAAGCCCGTGTTCGCTGGCGGCGTGCTTGTTGAGCCAGTCGCGGCATAGACAATCGTCCCAATCCAGCGTGAAGTCGAACCGCACACCGGAGTAATCGTCAGGCCGCAATTCGTTCCCGCGCATGTTGCCGTCGAAAGGTCAATCGTGGTTGCCGTCGATGGCATGGATAGCAACGGAAGGCGCTCGGGACTGTTGCCCTGCATGATAGGCGAAGCCGCGCCCACTTCCTCGACGAAAGCGTAGCTCGCCGTGATGCTGCCCGTCGTGGCTGTCACCGTGGGTGACGCGGGGTTCGCGCTCACGCCATCTTCGTTCACCAGATAGCCCATCCAGTTGTTCAGGATTTGCCATTTGCTCAGGCCGTAGTCGTTGAACGCGGCAAGCTCCGGCGTCAGTTGGTCGCCGTAAGAGGATGCGCTGGTCGGACTGATGGCCGAATCGGTGCCAAAGCTCGATAGGACGGACGTGAAGTGCGACTGCGAATAGTCCGCGAAGATGTTGCCCTGCGATTTCGCGTTCATCATCGTTCCCGCGCTCGATGATGCGGGCGGCGCAAGGCCAAAGCCAAAGCCGGGAATGCCTGTTTCGTATCCTGTGTTCGTCGTGTAGAGGCAGCCAGCGCATCGCGCGGAACTAAACCGATCGTAAGTTCCCAGCAGAAAGTCAGGCTTGCCATCGAGCATCCACTGGCCGGAAGGCTCGTACCAGGAGTTCAGATTCGCGGAGCGGAACGCGGCGTTCTCGAAAACGATTTGCGTCGAAGGATAGGTATCGATCAGCGCCCCGCCCGTGGTCACGGTCAGCTTGTGGCAGACGTAGTAGACCGTCCCTGCCGCTGGAACCGTGGGCGTGAATGTCCACCTTTGCGTGGCCGAGGGTGACGGAAACGGGTCTGTCGCCAGCACGCCCGTCGAGCAATTCGACGAAGTTGCCAGCGTCTCGGTCAGCGTGACCGTGCTCAAGCTCTGCGCCGCTGGCGGATCAATCTCGGTGACGCCGCAAATCTCGCCGATGGTTGTCCCGCAGTAGTTCACGCCGTGCAGGAACTTGTTGACCGGCGCGAGGTCTGTCCAATCGTACCCGCGATAGTCCGGGTAGAGCAGGAACGCGCGCAGCGGGAACCACTCTTCCTCGACTTCGATGTGGGTGATGTAATAGGGCGGATTCGCGCCTTCGTTCGTCCAGGTGACTTCGTTGTCCGTCGTTGTGCCGCCCGTCGTCGCGTTCCACGCTGGCGCAGCCGTGCCAACCTGACAGGGGCTTGTGCAACCAGTGAGTTTCTCCACGTTCCCGTTGGAATCGACAATCTCATCGCCGTCAGCGTCCAAGAACGAGACGTACTGATGATTCGCGCCCGGCCACGCGGGTGAGTGCAGGCCAAACGCCACGTCGATGTTCGCGTCCGCGCCATGCTCCGCGCGATTGAGAAACACTTCATTGAATCCCTGCACCCAGCCGCCTGTCGCGCCGGAGATGACAGGATTCTGCCTGCCGTAGCTCCACAGCACCGCGCCGTCGCCATGCGTGTTATCAGTGAATCCGGCGGTCACGCCCGTACCCACGAATCCAGCCGAGGCATACGCCTGCCAGCGAACGAGAATCGCTTCGTGATCGTGCATCACCGCCGGCTGAAACTGAAACGCGGTGACGTTCGTGCCAATGCACTTCGTCATTTGGGCGGAGTACGTGTCGCCCGGAAATGGATTCGCGGTCGTGACCGTCGCGCAGGCGTTCGGGTAGCTGTAGCCCGCGAAGGTGCCTGCCGAGAAGTTCGTGTCCGCCGATGGCACCTGATTCGCGGCGATTTGGTCAGGGTGTGGAGGCGGCGCGGTCGGGCCGCCCGCTTGCGCGAACGCTGGCGCGGCGCAGAGCAGCACGAGCAGCGCGAGTCGCTTCATTACTGCACCACCTGATAGTTCGTCCCGTCGGAATAAAGATTCCCGCTCGCGCCCGTCGCAAACGTTGCTGTCGTTGCCGCCGTGCCGCTTCCGAGCGGCGTGATGGTGCATCCGGAAACCGTGATCGTTACGGTGCCCGCGCCCAAGTCCTTGATTGCCTCGCGCCAGCCATTCGCGAATTGAACGGGAGGGCCAACACTTGGGCACGCGAGCGTCACGGCTATCGCGCCGGCGTTGTTGAAGGTCGTCAGGCCGTCCTCATCCGTGTTCGCAATCGTGTACGTTGTGAGCGTCTGCGCGTTCACGCCGCCGTGCAGGGCAAGCGTTTTCGCTGAGTCGGCTGCGGGAGTCGTTCCCGACGTACACCAGCTCCCTGCCGCTTGGCACGGGAATAGAAACGAATTGAATGCGTTCGCGGGAGATGCGGAAGCCCAAAAGAACCCAGCATTAGTGTTATTCGCACCGCTGCCTGACTCCGCGTAGTAAAAAGACGCATTCGCCTGCGATCCGCTACCTAGCGTCCAAGTTGAGCATCCAGGCCCAGTTCCAGTGCAGATGTAGGAAGATGCAGTCATCGGGCCAGTGACGGCCAGCGCGTGAGTCGTGTCGTTGAAATTGAAATTCGCCGTGTCGCCAGCCAGCGCCCCCGCGTTGTTGAATTGCACCGCCGTGTTCGTCCCGCCGGGAGTTGCACTGGAGGTGGGCACTTCCACCGAAACGCTCGATCCGCTCACCTGAAATGTGGCGTTCGTGAAGCCAGAACCCGCTGCTGGGGTTGTTCCGTTGAAATTAGGGCTGCTCACCGCCGAACCGTTGACATTAACCGAACCGCCTCCGCCAGTTCCGCATGAGGCCAGATTAAACAGGCCCACCGTCGAGGAGGCTACGGGGCAGTCGGCTGCCACCCACGAGCCGGTAAAGATCACTGGCATGCCGGTCACATTGCTGGTCAACCCTGTATGGCTGAAGGTCATCGTGAAGTTATCGGTGTTCGGGTAGGCCAGAAAATCCCAATAGGGTTCAGCCACGGGGTTGCCCACCGCGGGGTTAACCCCGGTGCCGCCGATCGCCATGTCCGCCGTGCAGCCGGTGCAGGCGCTTTGGAAGATCGGATATAGGCTCTCGCGCGAATTTATGGGCGAGCCGCTGGTTGGGGTGGTGCCCTCCGCCATCTCCCAGAGCACGAACTCGGACGCGCCGTCCCAGTATTCGCCCTGATTATCCCACGCAAAGGAATTAAAATTTCCGCTCGCGGTCGATGTCCCTGGCGGCCCCACCAGGAAATCGGAGTCCACGTGGAATCTGCCGCTTCCTCCGCTTCCGGGATGCTCCCATTGCAGATCGGTGCCATTCACGCACACCTGCCAATTGATTCCGGAGGGAGAGCCAAAAGCGCAAGAGCCGCCACCTTGCACGAAGTTGATTGGCAGGTTTTCGCTGTAGGTCTGCGCCCCTGTCCAAATGTTGTTCAGCGGGAGCAAATCCGTGCCGCTGCCGTTGCCGATCGTGATGGCGTACGAATAAGCCGGTTGCAGGCCAGCGCCACTGGCGACCTGGATGAGGTAGCTTCCCGGCGCGACGTAGAACGAGAAGTTGCCGTTGTAGTCTCCGGTCAATGGATTCGGCAGGGATGCGGTTCCCGCGCTGTTGGAGTACAAAGTCGCCAACGGGCTGCACGGCTGCCCGGAAGAGGTGACTGGACAGACGTAGACGATCGGATAGTTGATGGGGGCGAGGCGGTAGCCAAACGCCTGCCACGCGTGGCTGCTGTAGGCCGAGTTTTGCGCGCTCGCGCCGCTCGCGCAGCACAGCAGCGCCGCAACAATGAGAATCGTCTTGCGCATCTAGCCCTCCGCCGCCTTCTTCGCTTTTTCTATGAGGCCGAGCTCCTCGGCTCGCTTGCGGTCGAGAATCGCGCCGCAGTGCGCGCACTTCGCGACGTTTGGCTTCACTTTGCCGCCGCATCCTGGACAGTCCGCCAGCTTCTTGGCGTCGAAGCACCACTCGAATTCCTGCCCCAGCGAGCGCGCCGCGCGCCTTTGCAGGTCGAAAATCATCCGCGAGTTGCGGCTGCGCTCCCATTCGTTGTTGGCCTCCTCGACAAGCTGCTTGTACCAATTGACCAGGCGCGTTTCGGCACCTGCCAGCTCGTCCTCGGTGGGCTTGCCGTTCTGGCTCAGGAAGACGCCGCGTCCCATGTCCGGACCAATTTCCTGCGACAGCTGCCGGATGATGTCCTCGGCGATCTCGCGGGGCGTCAGCATGTCGTAGCGCAAGTGGTTGTCTCCCGTGTCGGAGGATATCTGGCGCTCCGTTACCTTGAGCGTCGCGAATCTCTCTTTCGGCTTCCTGCCCGGAACGGTGTAGTGCGCGTAGGCCTGCTCGACGTCCCAACTCTCCTCGCAAACGTTCACGATAAACACCGGGTGCCACCTTCCTTCGCTCTGCCCGGCGATGGTTGCTTCCTTTTGCGCGCGCATCGATTTCCTCCTAAAAAATTGGGGCGAGCTCGAGCTCGCCCCATGTCGTGAAATTGGCCTCAAGCAGGATCGCCCGAGGGTTGCTGGATTGGATTAGTAGCCGGTCGGAAGCGCCAGCCCGTCGATGTACGCTCCACTGCGAGGGCTTTCGTTCCAAACCTGGCAGCCAGTGACGAAGTAGAAAATGTACGCCATCGACAAGCCGCCGCTGGCTCCGTAGATCGGGAACACGGTTTGGCCGCCCACGTCGTAGTAATCGACATCCTTCATCACGGCGCGTCCCCAGTGCGACAAATCGAGGAAGTCGATGCGCGCCTGATTGGCGTGAATCGACGACTTGATCGGGATGCCGGACATGGTCAAATTGCCCGTGAACAGCAGGTCAAGGTCGTTGGCCTTGCTTGCTCCGCCTTCCTTGATGACCTGGGAGATGGTGATGCCGAGGTTCTCCCAGGCGTTCTCCTGCTCGAGGGACGTGTAGGCGATGAGCTTGCCCACCTGCTTGGTGCCCAACGCCTTTCGCACCTTGTTGATCGCCAGCCGGACGAACTGCGGCACCAGGGCGGAATTGCTTCCCGCCACGTGCGGCGTTGCCAGCTCCACCGGATAGATGGCGCGATTCAGGTTCAGCCACGTGCCGGTCGTTGCGTTGTTCTGGTGGTAGGGCACGCCGAAGAGCGAAACTGGCTGCGCTCCGGTGAGGCCGCTGTGGACGATCAAGTCGCCGACGACAGTGCCGGCGGGAAGGATGTCCACCTGAATGAACTTATTGAATGGATCGACCAGCAGCACGGTCGAGTCGCCCACGGCGGCGGCCACGTTGCGGTTGGTCGTCTCGGTCGAGTCGTAGACCTGGACGCCCTGGTTGTAGTAGAAAAGGGACGCGCCCGGCGGCGTCACCAGATTGAACTGGGCACCCACTCCGGGAGGAAGGCCCGCGGTCACGATCGATGCGATCGTGCCGAGGACTCCTCCGCCCGCCGTTTGGATCACCTGATCGAGGAAACTGCGGAACTGCGCCATGCCGTTCTTGACTTCGCGCTTGGCCGCGTTCTCGATGGCTTTGTCGGGCGAGTTGGTTGCGTACTCGACGAGCTTGGTGATTTCGAGCGCCATCCGAAAGAAGATGGGACTCACCTGAGCCACATCGTAGGTCGTTCCCGAGCCGCGGCCGAGATCTCCCCCATCCGCGATGACCAGTCCGGCCTTCCCGCCCGGCCTGATTTGCAAGGGAAGCCGCATGTTGCGGGTCGATACTTTTTCCACGTCGCCGCGCTGCTGGATCATGGTCAGCAGCATGTCGTCCCGCTCGTAGAGCAGCGGAAGCTTGTCCCTGACCTTTTCGAGCTGTAGCGCGACGGATTGCGCGTTCTGCATTTGTGCCATTGTTGATTCTCCTGAAATTTAGGTTCGCGGCGCGGCGTGCGTGGGAAAGCATCTACGGCAGGTTCAGTATGTCGTCGTCGCTCATTCCCCGAAGGCGTCCCGTGCCTCCGCTGAACTTCGACTTCACGTCTTTCACGGTCACGCCCGGTATGGGCTTTACCGCTGGACCCGCGCCGCTGGTGATGTCCACGCGGCTGGCTGCGGTTTGCTGCTTTTCCTTCCTCGCGGCGATGACCGGTCCCGTGACCGCTTTCGCCCCGAGCACTGCTTCAATCGCTTTGGGAATGAGACCCGAGACTTCCGCGACTCTTTTCGCGGCGAGTTTCGAGTTCTGCTTGACGTCGAAGGTTCTGTTGCGCAGGGAGTCGCGGATCGTTTGCGCGCTTCGCTGCATTCCCTCGTTCTCGCACATTTGCGCGAACACGGGCATGACAATGCTCGCCAGGGCTTCGCGATCCTTCTCGTTGACGCCGGGCATCTGCTTGGCCAATTGCTCGTCAATGGCTTTCCCGATTCCCGCTTCGATCTCGTTGTTCACGTAGTCGAGCGAGCTCTGGAACTGCTTGGAGTAGAACTCCTGGCGCTCCGCGTCGAACTTCTGGCGTCCTTCGGCCAGCGCTTTGTCGGGAGCGGCTTGTTCTCTCCAGGGCACGTTGCCGAGCGCGTTCCTGGCCTGTTCGTCGAGGAAGGCGAGGTAGATGCCTATTTCTTCCGCTCTTTGGTCGTCGCCAGCGGCCTGGGCCTGCGCTTGCGCCGCCAGCACCTGATTTCTCTGGTCGGTCAGCATCGCCGTGATCGTTGGCGCGTGGACGTTCTTCAGATAGCCGGCCGGGTCGAGTTCCCGGTAGACTTTCGGAATGTGGGAGAGGAAGCGGTCGATTTCCTGAGGCTTCTCTTGCCGCAGAGTGCTGATCATTTCGAAGTGGTCGGCGGGATCGTCCGATTCGAGCTTCTCGAACAGATTCGCGTCGCCTTCGATGATCGATTCCAGTTGTTCGCGTCCGCCGAGTTCGGCGACTTTCTCGCCTATCTCGACGGCGTCCTTCACGCTGCCGAATTTCTTGGTGACCGCCTCGTACCCGTAAAGTCCCTTGCGGACGTTCGGGTCCTGCTTCATCCACTCCTTGAGCTGAGGATTCGACTTGAGCGCTCCCTCGACGCTGAATGTGGATGTATCGGCGGCATCCGGCTGCGTGCTTTCTTCCGGCTGGCTCTGCGGTTCTTCGGGTTGTGTGGTCTCATCGACTCCGGGTTGCGCTGGCTCGTCGGTCGACGGGCTTGCGGTCGCGTCCGGCTGCGCGGGTTGATCGGCCTGGGAATCTTCTCCGATTCCCAGAATCTGATCGTCGCTGAGCGAAGCGCTGGATGCGGTTGGCGAATCCGTTCCAGTTGCTTCATGGCCATTCGCTCCCGCACTCGGAGCGGCCGTCGTGGACGGCGCTGCTGCTGTGTCTACTGGTGTCACGTCTTCCTCCTTGCCCTTGGCTTCGACTTTTTTACGTGCTTATTCGAACGCACGGCAACCAAAGGCAAAAATCCTTGATTTCGCGCACGGCGGCGCGGGCGTACAAAGTCGCGTGTCGATAAAATCGTGTTGGGAAGAATTCAGACCGGATATTTGTAAAGCGCGTCCGGCGCGCGCATCTCGTGGACAAATCTCGGAGAGCTTAGTACGCCAGGAACGCCCGTGCGGTGCAGGTGCCGGCGGTCGAGGTGCCGTTGGCCCATTTCATCGCGATCGCGCGTTGCGGCAGCACAATGTTCGAAGCGTTCCCGCTGCCCGTGTCCGAAAGCGGCGCATGCTCCGAGCCGATCAGCAACTGGCCCAAAGTCGTGCCTGTGGTGTACGGCGTATAAGAGATGTTCGTCAGCGCTGTCTGTGAGCTCGGGGGCAGCGTGATAGCACTTGCTCCGAGTTGCGCTGGCGAGAAGCTGATGAACGAATTCGGCTTCGCGTACTGCTGCGCGCCGGTCGTATTGATTTGCGCGCTCACAGGAAGGAACGCGAACGCCATCATCAGGACAAGCACCGGGACGAGCCACGCGATGTTCCTGAAGAATGGGCAAAACGCTGTCTTGAATCGCTTCATTTCTCGCCTCCCTTTTTCTTACTGCGGCAATTGCGGCGCGGCCGCGGGCGCCGGATGCGACGGCAGGTTCGGCGGCTTCGCTCCCCCGCGTTGCGGCGCTGGCATGCTGGGCGCCGCCAGCGGTGGGGCGTTCATGCCCTTCACGGCGACGTAATAGGCGCGCACATTGAGCCAGCCGTTCGGATTGGCGGCTTGCGCGGATTGTCCCGCATCGCTCGAGAACCAGTGGAATAGCGTTTCCTGGGCGACGGCCAAATTGTCGGTTAACGGATCCGGGGCGATGCTGGGCTCGACGCTGGGCGCGCCGGTTTGCGGGTCTTGCGCCATGCTGGGCTGCGCCTTGAGCAGCTTGGCGATGGCGCGCAAGGTTTTCGTTCGCGCGTCCTCGTCAGGCAGCGTGAAGTTCTCGAGCCCGATGAGCGATTTCACTTTGCCCTGGTTCTCGGGCAACGACAGGAATTCCTGGATTTGCGGTTCCGGCGAAGCCATGAGTTGCATGAGCGTGGCTCGTTGTTCCGCCCAATTCGCGGGGTACTGTTGCTCAGCGTCCGCGTAGGCTACGATGTTGCCCTTCAGTTCGGCTTCGCGTATCCATTCACTCTCGAAGTCGGCGCTGTCGCCGAACACGGGAACGTCCACGTCGCCCGGCCGGTTCTTGCGAAAACATTCGACCGCCAGCAGCATGATCTCAGCGTGGAAAATCTCCATGCGCCGCCACACCAGGCCGATCCTGCCCATGGCTTGATCGCGCGCCATGCTGTACTCGCTCGCTGTTTTCGAGCCTTGCATCTGGCCGCCGAAGATGGCTGGAAAAGCTCCCGTGAGAAACTGCGCGACGGGGCCCATGAGGTTCGAGGCGTTCTCGATCACGTCCGGAGGGACGCTCGCGGGGTTCGGCTGGAAAAAGCTCGCGGCCAGCGGCTGTCCGGTCCTTGCTTTCGCGTTGTAGTGCGCTCCTGGTTCTACCGTCGTGTCCTTCAGCGCCTCGACGTCCAGAGTTTCCGGGTCGACGTACGTCGGCGGAATGCCGTATTCCTCCGTTTCCATTTGCAGGTTCGATAGCGTGTTGTAGCGCTCCTGGACGCTGATCAGCGACGCGCCCATCGCGGGGGGAGCGACCGAGCCGTCCCCAGGCATGGCGTGCATCACGCGCCAGTGGTCGTGCATGGATTCGTTGCGGCTCTCGCAGTATGTTTGCCCCGCGAATGCCATGTAGCAACCGTCGGGAAAAATCGTCCGGAGTTCCTGCTTGAGCGCTTTGTCCTCGAGAATCTCGAAGGCCCAGGGCGCGAGCCACGTTCGCTGGAAAGTGATTAGGTTCTGGTTGTAGTCGCCGCCCTCGGTCAAGGGGCCGCCTTGCGCCAGTCCCAGGCGCGCCATGCGTTCATATTCGGCGTTCGCGTCGGGAGCGACGGGAGGACCGATCTTGTCCGCCGCGTGCGGATAGGCGGCGCGCAGTCGCGCCAGGTGCGCTTCCATGTTCCATTGGATGTAAGGGTATTCCGACATTTCGCTTGCCCACGGCGGAGTCTTCAGTTGCAGAGAGCCCACAATGGTGATGCGTTCCTGGCCGTTGGCTACGGGCGTCTGTCCCTGCGCCACGGGGATTTGCAACTGGCGTCCCGGCTTCGTTTGCGTCGCCGCGCCGCACCACGGACAGTTCGGCTGGGGCCGCGCGCCCCGCGAAACTTCCTGGTTCCAGTCGCATTCGGCGCAGCTCTCCACGCCGGGCGCCGTTTGCACGGCGGTTTGCGTGTAGTCGTCCTCCGGATGGAATCCAAACCTCTGGCCGTCGACCACGTAGCGCACGTAGGCGCCAATTTTCCCGTCGCAGAAGGCGAAGAATCCCTCCTGCACCAGCAGCTCGTTGATCTGGTTATTGCGCTCGACCAGTTGGGCAATCTTCGTGGCCGCGCGCGCGGTCGACATGTCTTCTTCCGACTCGGCCGAGACCGGGAAGAAGCGCACGTTGGGCACGTCCTGGCTCAGCACGGCGATGATTGACAGCCCAAAAGCCTGGTAGATATTCGTGACGAATTCGTAGCGCGGCTGATCCTCGGGATCGGCTTCGTTGCTGTCGCCGGGAATGCTGTCGAAGGCGGCGTGGAACGCCTGGTCGCGGTCGCTCCACCACAAATATTGCATGCCCTTCCAGAATTCGTGGGCCCTCTTGGAGTTCTGAATCTCGCGCCGCCGCGCGGGAAGCGATTCCAGCGTGTAGTCCTGCATCAATCGTAGCAGCGCGCTTTTCAGGCGGTCGGGAAGCTTTTCGAGGTTCGGTCCCCAGAGCTTTTGCGCCTGCGTGTAGGAAGTGACTGTCTGGTTCGCGCCTTCCTGGGATGGCGAAGCGAGGTCCGAACGCACTTCGGGTATGTCGGTCGAAATGGGCTGCGACGAGAGCGAACTGGGTGCGGACGCCGTGGCTCCTCATACCCAGTGATTCGCGTTCGCAGCCAGCCTTGCTTTCTCGCCCACTTTGCCTTTCGCGTGGTAGTGCTTCACGGCGAATTCGCGGTCCGATTCTCCGGCCTTTTTTGCCAGCCGCGTCATCGAGCCTTTCTTCTTCGCGAAGGCTTTCTGCATCCAGTGCTTGTCGGCCATCACACTTCCCATCCCTTCTTTTTGCGTCTCGGCAGCCCAGTCTCCCTGGTTGCCGCAAAGTCGTGCAACTGCCGGTGGGTCATTCGGAGCAGCCCGCGGTTGCGCGCGAAGAGCTGGGTGGGATGATGCTCGGCGATCGCCATCGCGCGCCGTTGCGCTTTGCTCGTTGCCGGCATGGTTAGAAGTGAAAAGCGGGAGAGATGGCCGCCGTCCAGGTGTTGTTCTGCAAGCCGGGGAACTTGCCGTACTGCACTTCCGCTCCGAACGTCCATTTGCCCGAGCCGGTGAGGTCGTAGGCGACTCCGCCGCCGCCGCGAAACGCATAGTGCTGCGCCGAGATATTCGTTATCCGGTCGATTCCCGCCGACGCCGTGATCCAGAACTGGAAGCGCGCGCCGGAGAGCGTGGGGCTCACGTTGTTCAGCTTGGTCGACAGCACCGGGAGATAGTAATTGAATCCCGCGCCGAAGAACTGGAAGTTCGATGCGGGAGCGATCAGGTTGTCCTCTCGCAATTGCAGATTCTGCGTGAGGTTGAAGGTTGCGCCCGCGTCGGTCGCCGCGACAGTTTGCTTGCCGCCGGGCAACGACAGCGCGCTAAGGTTCACCGAGAACGTGTTGTTCGGCGTGCTGGTTTGCGCGAAAGCGGGAGCTGACAAAAGCGCAAGCGCGGCCAGCAACAGCAGTGGTTTTCTCATCATTCAGGCCCTCCTCGAGCCTCGATTCCAGTCACTGGGTGGATTTCCCATTCGCCGCCCCGATATTTCCTGGGGCCGATATGGTGCGGCGGGTCGAACGTCATGGTCCCGGACACGAAAATCTTCCGGCCTGGGCACAGCGCGGCGATTTCTTTCCGCAGCTCCGGTGGCTGGCAGGAAGTGGCTTCGCAGTGCCAGCGCGCGGGAGAACATCCAGGTTCCGCGAGAAGGTCGAAGCACAAGTCGCCATCGGCCGCTTCGTGCGCGCAGTTCGCCACGGTTCCAAAGACTCTCACCGCGCCGTAGTGCCGAAAGCGCTGGCCGTAGAAGAACAGTTTGCTCGCCGCGGCCGTCTGCTTGAACCAGTCGTAGGCGCGCTCCAACACGCAGTTCATTTAGCTGATCTTCGCGCCGGGCACGCGAATGCCCGTCTCGTTTCCCGAGTCATCCTCGTCTCCTTGCGGCTCGGGACGTTCGGCCTTTTCACCGCGCGGGCCGTGAGCTTCGTGCGCGAACTTCGTCACGAACTGAATCATTTCCTCGTGGCTCGGGAATTCGTGCGTCTCAGGCTTTTCGCCGCTGATGTCCGGGCCCCGATGCACGCGCACCTTGAATCCGTGGCCGTCCTCGCTCGGATGCACTTCGATGTGCGTCGCGCGCGATTCGCCCTTCCCGCCTTCGCTCTTCTGGCGTTCGCGTTCGATGGCCGCGCCGAACATGGGGTTCATGTGATACCGCCCATTGACCATTGGCATCGCTATTCTCCTCGTTTCACTTCTCGTGCTTCCGCGCGTATTTCAGGTACTCGTCAACCGACATCCCGCGCTTCCACGACGCGTTCGTCGATCTTGCGTTCCTGCTCTTCGAGCAATCGGCGCCGTTCCTCGATCTGTTCCGGCGCCGGATTCTTCAGGCGCAGTTCCTCGTGGAACTTCTTCCGGTCCCGCGCCTCTTTCGAGCGAATGGTTTGCAGCCAACTGCGTTTGCGGGTATGTGGCAGAACGGCGGCAACGGAGTCGGAAGGCTCGGCGCTTGCCTGCGACGCTCGCATGACTGGCGCTATCCCCGCGCGCGTCAGCAACGAATTAACCAGCGCGGCATTCTCCGCGCGCAGGCGCTCGACTTCCTGTTCGAGCATGTCGACGTAACGCGACTTGAAAATCATCGGATCACCAACTGTGCGAGCACGTGCGCCCTGTCGCGGGGTCTTTCCAGGTCAGCGTGCACATGCCGCATGGCAGCGCGAACAACGGCTGATACGCGGTGATGTCGCATGGAGCGGGTTTGGGTGGCACGGGCAGCGGCGGCACTGGCAGCGGCGGCTTAACGGCTCTTGTCGCGCAACCGCTCGCCAGCAGACCCAGCAGCAGGATGGTTTTTTTCATCGGGGCGTCCCGGGACGCCATCGCCGTCTGGCGTGCACGGCATGACCCTTCTGGGATTCTGTTTCCATCGCTTTCTTCGCTTGGATGGCCCGCACGGTCGGATCAACGGAAGTCACTCTTTCGGCGACGCGCTGTTCGAACGGGGCCATGGGATTGCGTCCGCGCAGATGGCTCTTGAGGCCATAACGCGCCGCGTCAGCCGGGTCATCGCCGTCCATCTTCAGAATGTCCTCGACGTTCTTTTCGTCTCGCGTCAGCATGGGCAGCACCTTGATCAGTTCCACGCAGTTATCCGCGATGGCCCATTCCTCCGCGTCCAGCAGCTCGTAGAGGAGCATCCAGCCGCCAATCCTGTCGTTGTCAGCGGGCGCTGGGCGAGGCCACTTCGCGGTCGCCAGAACGTCGCCCAGTTGCTCGGCAATGCTGGCCTCGTCGGTGCGCCGCGCAAAAGCGTCGGGCGAGAGATAGACGGCGTCGGGCGGCCGCTCGGCCTTTCCGTCTCGTCCCAGACTCTTCTCGAGGATCTCCCTGGCCAGCGCGCGCGGACCGCGATGTCGCGTCACGTGCTCGCGATAGGTGACGGTGCGGCGTTTCCGCTGTTTCGATTGCGGCTCGTTCGCGTGCCAGTAGACGGCGCTCGGATGCTCATAGCCCCAGTCAATCGAAACCCAGCGCGCCCACCAGGGTTCGACGCCGATGGATTCGGCGCGCGGCGTGTGCTTGCCCAGCTCGAAGTTCGTGAAGTACTGCCCCGCGAAAACGTTCCAGTCGCCGTCGAGGAACGCGCGCTTCCACATGTCCGGCAAATGATCGAGCGAACTCAGGTAGCTCTCGTCGTTCGCGTAGATGGGATTGTCGGAGATGCGCGCCGGCACGAAGTCGAACTGCGAGCGGTCGTACTCGCGCGGATCCATGCCGCTGGCTGGTTCCTTGTCGATGAAGAGCGATTTCACCCACGCGTGGCCGATGTTTCCCGGATTCGTCGCGCCGGCCATGCACGGGAACGCGCCCTTCACGGGACACCGGTTGCGGCTGGTCAGGAACTGCCACTGGCGCAGCGTGAAATGCGTCAGTTCGTCCAGGCCGATGAACAGGAACTCGTTTCCCTGATACTGGTAGATGTCATTGTCGCGCGCGCAGTAGCCAAACCGCAGCGTCGAGCCGTTGTGCCACGTCACAATGCGCTTCGACTCGTTGAACGAAGCGTACAGCTCGCGCGGAATGTCCCGCCGGAAATGGAGGAGCAGCGACCCTTCCAGCTCGGGAAACGTCTTGCGCATCAGCAGAACGTCGCTTCGCGGCGTTTCGTTCGACTGCGCGATCGCTTCCATCAGCAGGGCTTTCGATTTTCCCGGTCCCGCCGCCCCGCCAAACAATCGGTACTTCGCCGGCGATTCGTGAAACGCGCGTTGCCGCGGAAACGGCTGGTAGAAATCGGAGAAGCGAAGGTCAGCCACGTTTCGGGCGCGGCGTGTCGAGGACGATTCTCACGGGGCCGTCCTCCGGACCGCTGAGTGGCTGCACCGGCTTGCCGTATTTGTACTCCATCAGGCGCTCCCAGACGCGCTCGATCACGGGAGGCATTCCGCAGGTCAGCAGCGTCGCCCCAATCTCGCCGAGCGACGCGTAGCCAGCGACCTTCCTCGCGGCCAGCTTCTTCTCGACGCGCGCAACGAACTCTTTCGCGGCCGCCGTCGCTCTGTTCGGGGTGCCCTTTTTGCGGCCGCCCGTCTTTTTGCCCAGAGCCATCTAGTTTTCTCTATTTTTCATGAGGGCTAGAAGCTCAGCGTCACCGTCAGCGCGCCACCGGCCGTCTGCGATACCAGCTTGACGCGCACGAATTTCCCCTGCGTTAGGATTTGCCGGCGCTCGCCGCCCACTTGCGTGCTGGTGTCAATCGTCGCGTAATTCGCGTCCGCATCCACGTCAGCGGCCTGCAGCACGATGTTCACGGCGGTGGGAGCGGCCGCGAAGCTCGTTTGCCAGGCGATCGTGCGGCCACCCGGACCCGTTCCAGAAATCAAGGGAGTGAGGGCGTACTGCTGGCTCGCTTGCGGCGCTGCCGGACTCTCGCCATTGAAGGCGAACACAACATCGCCGGACTGCGCGCTGAACGGAGGATTCTGAGTGTCGTAATTTGGCATGGTTACCTCATCGAAAACGGTGGGCGCAGTTCCGGAGAATACACGCGAAAGTTTGCTCTTGCCGCCGCGAACCGTCAATCCCTTTACAGGATTGGAGAAAATCGTCCAAGTCTCGTGCCATCGCTTTCGAGCCACGGGCGCACTTCTCCGCGCTTCGCGCGATCCGCGCGCAGGCTCCAGTAGACTCTTACGGGATACAATCGGCGCCGCAGCAGTTCGTTTCCCACCGCTTTCTTCACTTCGCTGTACCACCAGTCGACGGTTCCGGGCGCCGCTCCCAGCATCCCGGCCAGTTTCCGGTACTCCACCACTCGAACGAACGCCAGATCGAAGAGCAGGCGCCGCTTCTCCCAGCCGCGCCTGCGCAAAGCCATTTGCGCCGCCAACTCGAAGTCAGAGACGTACAGAAGGGAGGTCGCGGGGTAACGCCAGGGTTGCGGGAAACGGCGCCCGCTGGATGGAGTTTTCAGGCCGATCGCGGGAATCCTTCGCGCGGCGTTGCGGCAGCTGCGATAAGCCCTCCAACACTCCTGGAAAGCCTCGGCAGCGG
>VFSW01001244.1_pt1 | contig 38690 bp, 36 predicted proteins | sample 5358111 | NCBI WGS metagenome assembly VFSW01 (sample SAMN11554181, study PRJNA540505) | mine drainage metagenome | isolation source: sediment from site ElyBrook_90M | place: USA: Ely Copper Mine, Vershire, VT | collected 2017
ATTTTGGTAACCATGGTTGGTTTCTTGCTGTCAGCGTGAATTGATCAGACGTTCCTTAATTTACTGCAATTTCACCGTCAACCATTTCGGGAATCGTCAGTCGCCGCTGCGCACCGTCTCCAGCACCTGCCAAGCCCCGTCCTTTACCTGATACAAGGTCACGCTGCCGCCCGCGACATCGCCCTTGGCATCGAAGCGGATATGACCGGTGACGCCCTGATAATCGGTCTTGGCGATCTCGGGCAGGTATTTCTTCGGGTCGGCGGAATCCGCGCGGCGCATCGCGGCGACCAGCACCTGCATGGCATCGTAGGCATAGGGCGCGTAGTTCTGAATCTCGCCGTAACGCGCGGTGAACTTGTCCTTGAAGGCTTGGCCGCCCGGCATGGCCGACAGCGGCAGTCCCGGCGAGGACGCCATCACGCCTTGCGCATCCGCGCCCGCCAGCTTGAGGAACTCCGCGGTCTGTGTGCCATCGCCGCCGAGCAGTGGCGCACTCAGTCCCAGCTGCTTCATCTGCTTGACCATCGGCCCGCCTTGCGCGTCCATGCCGCCGTAGAACACCAGTTGCGGATTCTTGCCCTTGATCGAGGTCAGGATCGCCATGAAATCGGTGGAGCGATCGGAAGTGAACTCGCGGGCGACGATCTCGCCGCCCGCGGCCTTGGCGGATTTCTCGAATTCAGCGGCGATGCCCTGACCGTAGGCGGTGCGGTCATCGATAATCGCGATGCGCTTCGCACCCAGCTTGGTGACCGCGAACTGCCCGAGCACTTTGCCCTGCTGCGCGTCATTGGTCATCACTCGGAAGGCCGTGTCAAAACCTTGCGCGGTGTAGGCGATGGCCGTTGCGGAAGGGGAAATTTGCGGGATACCCGCGTCATGATAGATTTTCGAGGCCGGAATGGTGGCGCCGGAATTGAGGTGTCCGATGACACCGGCGACGCCGTTGTCGACGAACTTCTGCGCGATGATGGTGGCGGTGCGCGGATCGGCCTGATCGTCTTCGCTGATCAGTTCGAGACGGACCTTCTTGCCTCCCAGCGTCAGTCCGGCGGCGTTGATCTCGTCCAGCGCCAGCCGCGCGCCGTTGTCGTTGTCCTTGCCCAGATGCGCCTGCGGCCCGGTCAGCGGCGAGGCCTGGCCGATGCGGACTACAGGCGCGTCCGCGGTAGTGGCCGCGCGCTTGCCACAGCCTATTACCCCTACGCACAGCAACAATACCGCCAGCGATCCCCATGGTTTGTTCAAGGCATTCTCCCGCATCGGAATTTTTTGAATTCTATACCACAACCCGCGCCCCGTGCAGACCTGAATCTCGGCACTCATCGAGCGCACGCTGACCGCGCCGGTCTTTCGCGACGAACAGCGTTCTTAATCGCGGTCGCATAGAGTAGAATCTGACGCCCATTCAGCAGGAAGTAACCGCTTGGAACAGATGCACGGAACGACCATCCTGTCGGTGCGCCGCAGCAACAGCGTGGTGATCGGCGGCGACGGGCAGGTCTCCCTCGGCAATACCGTCATGAAGGGCAATGCGCGCAAGGTGCGCCGGCTCTATCATGAACAGGTCATCGCCGGTTTCGCCGGCGGTACCGCCGACGCCTTCACGCTGTTCGAGCGCTTCGAAGGCAAGCTCGAACAGCACCGCGGCAACCTGGCGCGCGCCGCCGTCGAACTGGCCAAGGACTGGCGCACCGACCGCATGCTGCGCCGCCTCGAAGCCCTGCTGGCGGTCGCCGACAAGGAGACCTCGCTGATCATCTCCGGCAACGGCGATGTCATCGAACCCGAGAACTCTCTCATGGCGATCGGTTCCGGCGGCCCGTACGCCCAAGCCGCTGCCCGTGGCCTGATCGAGAACACCGAACTTGGCGCGCGCGCGATCGTCGAAAAATCGCTGCTGATCGCCGCCGGCATCTGCGTGTTCACCAACACCCATCTGACTATTGAGGAACTGCAAGCCTAGGAATTGAAGCGCCGCGAACGCCAAGCGCCCGACACCCTTCTTGTCGACATCACTTGGCGTCCCGCGTCCTTGGCGGTTAATTATCGATGTCCGAAATGACCCCCCGCGAAATCGTCCAGGAACTGGACAAACACATCATCGGCCAGGACGCCGCCAAGCGCGCCGTGGCGATCGCGCTGCGCAACCGCTGGCGGCGCATGCAGGTCGAGCCCGAACTGCGCAACGAGATCACGCCCAAGAACATCCTGATGATCGGCCCGACCGGCGTCGGCAAGACCGAGATCGCGCGGCGTCTGGCGCGGCTCGCCAATGCGCCGTTCATCAAAGTGGAAGCGACCAAATTCACCGAGGTCGGCTATGTCGGCCGCGATGTCGATTCGATCATCCGTGACTTGGTTGATACCGCCATCAAGATGGCGCGCGAGCAGGAACTGAACAAGGTACGGCACCGCGCCGAGGACGCCGCCGAGGAGCGCCTGCTCGATGCGCTGCTGCCGCGGCCGCGCAGCATGGGCTTCGGCACCGACGGTGCGGACGAGGAGTCCACCACCACGTGCCAGAAACTGCGCAAGAAGCTGCGCGAAGGCGAGCTCGACGAGCGTGAAGTGGAGATCGAACTATCTGCCGCGCCGATGGGTGTGGAGATCCTGGCGCCGCCCGGCATGGAAGAGATGACCAGCCAATTGCAGGGCCTGTTCCAGAACATGGCGGGCAACCGCACCCGCAGTCGAAAACTGCGCGTCAAGGATGCCTATAAACTGTTGCGTGATGAAGAAGCGGCAAAGATGATCAACGAGGAAGATCTCAAGCTGAACGCGCTGCACAATGTCGAGCAGAACGGTATCGTGTTCCTCGATGAACTCGACAAGGTGGCCAAACGCGGCGAGAGTTCCGGGCCGGATGTCTCGCGCGAAGGCGTACAGCGCGACCTGCTGCCGCTGGTCGAGGGCTGCACGGTCAGCACCAAGCACGGCATGGTCAAGACCGACCATATCCTGTTCATCGCCTCCGGCGCGTTTCACCTCGCCAAGCCCTCCGATCTGATCCCGGAACTGCAGGGCCGCCTGCCGATCCGCGTCGAGCTGGAGGCGCTGGGCGTGGCGGATTTCGTGCGCATCCTCACCGAACCGGATGCCTCGCTCACCGAACAATACCGTGCGCTGCTGGCCACCGAGGGCGTGACCGTCGAGTTCGCCGCTGCCGGCGTGCGGCGCATCGCCGAAGTGTCCTGGGAGGTCAACGAGCGCACCGAGAACATCGGCGCCCGGCGCCTGCACACCGTGCTGGAGCGGTTGCTGGAAAGCCTTTCGTTCGAGGCGGCCGACCGCTCCGGGCAGACCGTGCTGATCGATGCCGCCTATGTCGATGAACACGTCGCCGAGCTGGCGAAGAACGAGGATTTGAGCCGATATATACTATAGAAAGCGCTGATTACTACGTCTCTGAAAAGGTAAGTCCCCTCTCCCTTTGGGAGAGGGCCAGGGTGAGGGCAATAGATTCATCGCCAACTTTCCCCCCTCACCCCAACCCGCTCCCCACCGGGGAGAGGGGGGCTGCTCAATGGCCCCCTTAATTGCACTCAGACGGCACACATGAGGTTACGATGAGCAACGCACACATTCCCGCCGAGATCAACCTGAACCAGCGTACCCACATGCTGGAACTCGCCTTCGAAGGCGGCGAACGCTTTCAACTGTCCTGCGAATACCTGCGCTGCTTCTCGCCCTCCGCCGAAGTGCGCGGCCACGGGCCCGGCCAGGAAGTGCTGCAAAAGGGCAAGGAAGAGGTCAACATCATGCAGATCGAACCGGTCGGCCATTACGCCGTGTGCCTGCACTTCGACGACGGCCACAACACCGGCATCTACTCCTGGGATACGCTCTACGATCTGGGCAAGAATCACGACCAGTATTGGGCCGATTACCTCGCGCGCCTGGAAGCGGCGGGTCACAAGCGCAAGGATGTGAAGTTTTAAGTATTTATTATTGAACCACCAAGGACGCCAAGGCAGCATTGTAGATTGGGCACGACTGATGGACAAACACGACACCACCCACTTCGGTTACCAGGAAGTGCCGCGCAGCGAGAAGGCACGGCGCGTGGCCGATGTGTTCGATTCCGTCGCGGAACGCTACGACCTCATGAACGATCTGATGTCGTTGGGCGTGCATCGGCTCTGGAAGCGCTTCGCCGTGGAACTGGCCGGGGTGCGGCCGGGACAGCGGGTGCTGGATCTGGCCGGCGGCAGCGGCGATCTGGCCGCGCGCTTCGCGCCGCTGGTCGGCGCGGCGGGTGAGGTGGTGCTCGCCGACATCAATGCCCTCATGCTGGAACAGGGCCGCCGCCGCCTGGTCGATCGCAGCATCATCGGCAATGTGCGCTACGCCCAGGTCAATGCCGAGCGCCTGCCATTTCCGGATAGCAGTTTCGATTGCCTCACCATCGCCTTCGGTCTGCGCAACGTCACCGACAAGGACGCTGCGCTGCGCTCCATGTTCCGCGTGCTGAAGCCCGGCGGCCGCGCGCTGGTGCTGGAGTTCTCCAAACCGGTCGCGCCGGGCCTGGGTCCGCTGTACGATCTGTATTCGTTCAAGATCCTGCCGCTGCTCGGCCGCTTCGTGGCCCGCGATGAGGCGAGCTACCGTTATCTGGCCGAATCGATCCGCATGCACCCCGACCAGGAAACGCTCAAGAACATGATGCAGCAGGCCGGTTTCGAACGCTGCGATTATCACAACCTCTCCGGCGGCATCGTAGCCCTGCACCGGTGTTACAAGCTGTGAACATCGGCGCGCCGGCCGGTCTGGCCAATCGCCAAAAGGAGCTGCGTTGAAGACGCCCACCTGGTTGACGGCCGCACTGGAAACCGCGCTGGATCGTTACCTGGCCCAAGACCCTGAAATTGCGGCACACCTGGCGCCACTGACGGGCAAAGTCCTGGCGGTCGAAGTGCGCGGCCTGGACCTGATTTTCTATCTGCTGCCGATCGGCAATCGCATTCGAGTACACAGCCATTACGCAGCCGAGCCCGATGCGCGGCTGCGTGGCGCACCGCTGTCACTGGCACGCCTGGTCCTATCGGAACAGGGTCGGCGCACGCTGTTCAGCGGCGCGGTGCAACTGGAAGGCGACACCGAACTGGGACAGCAATTGCAGGATATTCTCCACACCGTCGACATCGACTGGGAAGAACTGTTGGCGCGACTTACCGGCGATGTGGTCGCGCATCAAGTCGGCAACGCCGCGCGCGGCGCACACCAATGGGCCGGCAAGGCCCGTGGGTCGTTGACCCTGGATCTTGCCGATTACCTGCATGAAGAATCGCGGCAACTCCCTGCGCGCGGCGAAGTGGAGCGCTTTGTGGCCGATGTCGATACCCTGAGGTCCGACATCGAGCGGCTGGCGGCACGCATTAAAAGAATAGATGATAATGGCAAATAGCCCGTTGCAAGGTATGCGGTCCAATAACCAACTCGCTGCATCCTGATAAAATGGTATTTCCCTTGTCACCTGCTACTCGCTACTCGCCACTTTGTCCTCACAAGGCCCGCCGATGATCCGTCCCGGACAACTGCTGCGCCTGCTCCACATCAATATGGTGCTGGTACGTCACGGCCTCGATGAAATCGTGCTGGCGACGCATTTGTTCCGGCCGTTGCGCTTCTTGTTATACCTGCTGCCCTGGTACTGGCTGCGCAGCCTGCGCGCGCCGCGGGCGGTACGCATCCGCCGCACCCTGGAGGATCTGGGACCGATCTTCGTCAAGTTCGGACAGATACTTTCGACGCGCCGGGATCTGTTGCCCGACGACATCGCCGAGGAACTCGCCAAGCTCCAGGATCAGGTACCGCCGTTCCCCGCCGCGCAGGCTCGCGCCATCATTGAAAAAGCCTACGGCCAGACACTGTCGGAAATCTTCGCCGACTTCGAAGCCGCGCCGTTCGCATCAGCCTCGATTGCCCAGGTACATGGCGCGCATCTCAAGGACGGCCGCGCCGTTATCGTCAAGGTGCTGCGGCCCAACATCGTGACCGTCATACGGCGCGATGTCGGCCTGCTCTACATCATCGCCGGACTGGCGCAACGCTACTGGAGCGAAGGCCGGCGGCTGCGGCCGCGCGAAGTAGTGGCGGAATTCGAGAAAACTCTATTCGATGAACTCGACCTGCAGCGCGAAGCAGCCAATGCCTCGCAACTGCGCCGCAACTTCGCCGGCTCCGCGCAACTGTATGTCCCGGAAATCGACTGGCCGCTGTCGCGTCGCAATGTCATGGTGCAGGAGCGCATTTCGGGCATATCGATCAGCGACATGAATGCGCTGCGCAGCAGCGGCGTCGACATGAAAAAGTTCGCCGAGATGGGCGTGGAGATTTTTTTCACACAGGTATTCCGCGACAGCTTTTTCCACGCCGATATGCACCCCGGCAATATTTTCGTGGACTGCAAAGACCCGCGCCGGCCGCGCTACATGGCGGTGGACTTTGGCATCATGGGAACCCTCAATCCCACCGACCAGCGTTATCTCGCGGAAAATTTCCTGGCCTTCTTCCGGCGCGATTATCACCGTGTCGCCGAACTGCACGTCGAATCCGGCTGGGTGCCGGCCAGCACCCGTGTCGATGAATTCGAATCCGCCATCCGCACCGTCTGCGAACCGATTTTCGAACGGCCGCTCAAGGATATTTCTTTCGGCCATCTGTTGCTGCGTCTGTTTCAGACCGCGCGGCGTTTCAATATGGAAGTGCAACCGCAACTGGTGCTGCTGCAAAAGACCCTGCTCAATATCGAGGGCCTGGGTCGACAGCTCTACCCCGATCTGGATTTGTGGCAGACGGCCAAGCCGTTTCTGGAACGCTGGATGAGCGAGCAGGTCGGCGCCCGCGCTTTTTTCAAGAGTCTACGCACCCATCTGCCGTTGTGGGGCGAGAAGCTGCCGGAGTTGCCGGTGCTGATGCACAAAGCGCTGGCGCAAAGCGCCGCTCACGGCGCGCAACTGGCGCAGCAGGCCGCCGAACTGGAGAAATTACGCCACGCCCTCAAGCGTGCCGACCGGCGCTGCTTCCATGGACTAGTCGGTGCGGCGTTGTTGGTAGGCGCTGCGATTCTGCTCGGCTTGGATGGACGCGGACCGCTGATGCTCGGCCCCATGCCGCTGCTCAGCTGGGTATTGGGCGGCTTGGGCGTGCTGCTGCTGTTGAGTGTCTGGCCATCGGGTCGGGAGCGCTAAGACACGCCATGCCATACACCGACAGCGGAATTATTGCGGTACAGGACAATAACTCAATCATTTACCAACCAACCCTGTGGTGCGCGCGCACCCAGCCAACTCCGGAGCCCCTGTGGACCTGATCATTCTCGTCAAGGCACTGATCCTCGGCATCGTCGAGGGCATCACCGAATTTCTGCCCGTCTCCAGCACCGGACATCTGATCATTGCCGGTGATCTGCTCAACTTCAATGACGAGGTCGGCAAGGTCTTCGAAATCGTGATTCAACTGGGTGCGATACTGGCGGTGTGCTGGGAATTTCGGGCCCGGCTGCTGAAGGTCGCCGGCGGCATCATCGCCAGCGATGCGCCGTCCTGGCGTTTCGTTATCAATCTGTTAATCGCCTTCCTGCCAGCGGCGATCATTGGCCTGCTGACCATCAAAGCCATCAAGGCGCACCTGTTCCAGCCCTTCACCGTGGCCATCGCCTTCATTGTCGGCGGCCTGGTGATTCTCTGGGTGGAGCGGCGTCAACATACTCCGCGCATGGAAAGAGTGACCGATGACGGTGGACGGGCGCGCTCAGGGATGGCAGGGAATGAACGTATTCCACGGATTAACAATATTGACGACATGACCTGGAAAGATGCGCTCATGGTCGGCATCGCCCAGACCTTCTCGCTGATACCCGGCACCTCGCGTTCCGGCGCCACCATCATGGGCGGCATGATCTTCGGTCTGTCGCGGCAGGTCGCCACGGAATTTTCTTTTTACCTGGCCATCCCCACCATGTTCGCCGCTACCTTCTACGATGTCTTCAAGCACTGGCAACTGCTGCACGCCCATGACTTCGTCACGTTCGCGGTGGGTTTCGCGGCCGCCTTCGTCAGCGCCTTTTTCGCGGTGCGCGAACTGCTGCGCTACATCACGCAGCACAGCTTCACGGTGTTCGCCTGGTATCGTATTGTGTTCGGCATACTCCTGCTTGTGTATTATCGCGCCGAACTGTTTCAAGGCATCTCTTAAGGGAACCGCATGCTGGAAAAAATCATCACGCTAGTGGGCCTGTGGATCATCAAGGTGATTGCCACGCTCGGCTATGGGGGCATCGTGCTGCTGATGGCGATCGAAAGCGCCTGCATCCCGCTGCCTTCGGAGATTATCATGCCGTTCTCGGGCTATCTGGTGTCGCAGGGACGGTTGGACTTATGGTGGGTCGCGCTCGCCGGCGCGCTCGGTTGCGTACTGGGCTCGGTGCCGGCTTATTACCTTGGCCAACATGGCGGCCGGCCGCTGGTCGAGCGCTACGGTCGCTATGTGCTGATATCGCACCATGACCTCGACATGGCCGACCGCGCCTTCGCGCGCTATGGCGAAATCATCATTTTCATCGGCCGGCTGCTGCCTGTGGTACGCACCTTCATCGCCTTTCCGGCCGGCGTAGCGCGCATGCACATGGGACGCTTCATCGCCTATACTTTTGCGGGCTCGCTGATCTGGTCCTGGGCGCTGGCCTATGCGGGCAAGCGCCTGGGTGACAATTGGGTAACGCTGAAGCCGTTTTTTCATGAATTTCACCAAGTGTTCGCCGCCGTCGCGGTGCTACTGATAGGGTGGTATGTCTGGCGGCATGTGAGGCACAGCAATGGCCGACAGTAACTCCGACCCGGCAACCGGCATGCGCCTGGCCGTCGACATAGGCACGCCCATGGTGGCGGAAATTCAGGGTCTCGACGTCAAGATCAAATGCCCGCTGGTCGGCATGCAGCCCGGTGAATTCCTGATTCTGCGGCCTCCCAAATCATATGCCTACAAATTGTTTCATGTCGGCAAGAGTCCCAGGGCCGTGGTGCGCTACATCTACAACGGCAGGGTGTTCGGTTTCGAGTCCGCCCTGCTCGGCGCGATACTCGACCCGCTGGGACTGATTTTCCTGGGTTACCCGAAGCAGGTCAGCGAGCACAATCTGCGTGCCGCGCCGCGTCTCGAATGCCACCTGCCTGCCAAGGCCGCGCTCAACGACATCGAAGTCGGCGGCACCATCCAGGATATCAGCCCGACCGGTTGCCTGTTCAGGCTCAAGACCGCGTTGCTACCGACCGCGCCAAGCAGCGCTCCCGCATTGGAAATGAACATCCGGATCGACCTGCATCTGCCCGACCAATCCGACACGCTGGCCTTGCACGGCAAGATCAAAAACATCGAACAGGATGCACACCGGATCGACCTGGGTGTCGCATTCAAGGACATCGGTGAGGCGGCGCGGTTACAGATATCACGCTATCTCGCGGACGCTGGTTGATTTATCTGCGGGTGTTTGTCACGGACTTTATTTCCAACGATCAACTCTTGCTATTCGGCGGTGCACGGTGCGCGGAATATTTTCTATTTACCGAGCAGACGACTCAAATCATCGACGATCTGCTGTGAGTGGCGCGAGGTGTCGACCTGGAGGTATGTCTTTGCAATCTTGCCGTCGGGATTGATGAGGAAGGTATAGCGTTTGGCGATCTTGATCAGTCCGAGGTTGCGCAACGCACCGTAGCTGTCAGCGATCTTGCCGTTGGTGTCGGCCAGCAGCGGAAAGGGCAGGTGGTATTTCTTGGCGAACTCGGCGTGCGACTCGCTGGTATCCACACTCACGCCAATCACCTGCGCGCCGAGCTTAGTCAGTTTATTCATGTCGTCGCGGAAGGAACAGGCTTCCTTCGTGCATCCTGGCGTATCGTCCTTGGGATAAAAATACAGTACCACCCATCGCCCACGATAATCTCTCAGGGAATGCGCCACACCATGTTGGTCGACGAACCGGAACAGCGGCGCCACTTGGCCGACCTGCGGCAAGTCACTGCTCTGTGCGATGCATGACCACGCCACGAGGCATGTCAGCAAGAAAAATAGAATAAGCAGTGTGGGTTTCATTGGCTTTTCCTCCGCATGTTTTGATGGTCATAAACAGGTTGGTTGATCGGCGCCGCCTATACAAGGCCATCGTAATGAGTATCTTGTCTCCCGAACTGGCGCGTGCCGCCCGAAAAGGGTCGCATGCTGTCCATTGTAAGCGCACGAATCGCCAAGCCGCTGTTCTGCCTGCGGTGTCGCCATAGTCGCCGCTGCGATATGAATAAGCAACTCCGCCCTCGGTTTTACGTAGGCCTGACACACGCGGTGTATGGTTATGGATCGCGCCTCCGGCCGCTCTCGTTTTTATCGCTACCACTTGGTATATTGGTATGGTCGAATTATGAATAGCGATGATGCAGCAACAGCAGAAACTGCGGTATTTTTCTCCATGCGTTCTGCGGAACCGTCCGGGACGCCCTCATGTGGATAGTTGATCTAGCCTTACGGAGGCCCTATACCTTCATCGTTATGGCGATCCTTATCCTGCTCGCCACGCCGCTGACGATTTCCAGCACGCCCGTAGACGTTCTCCCCGAAATCAATATTCCGGTCATCAGCATAATTTGGAATTACGTTGGGTTCTCTCCCGAGCAAATGGCCGACCGCATCACGTCGGTCGATGAGCGCATCCTGACCACGACGGTTAACGATATAGAACATATTGAATCGCAATCATTGCAAGGGGTCTCGATCGTCAAGATTTTCTTTCAGCCGAACGCCAACATCCAGACCGCCCTTGCGCAGACGGTGGCTGTGTCTCAAACCATACTTCGCGCGATGCCGCCTGGGACCACGCCGCCCTTGATCATCAATTACACCGCGTCGAGCGTGCCGGTGATCCAGGTCGGGTTGTCGAGCAAGGATTTGTCGGAACAGGATGTGTTCGACCTCGCCGTCAATACCATGCGACCGCAGTTGGTGACGATTCCGGGTATTGCCGTCCCCTGGCCCTATGGCGGGAAAATGCGCCTGATATCGGTGGATATTGATACTCAGGCGCTCCTGGCCAAAGGCTTAACTTCGGCGGACGTGATCAATGCGATTAACAGTCAGAATTTGGCCCTGCCCTCCGGAACCGTGAAAATCGGCGATACCGAATATAACGTCAACCTGAATGGATCGCCGTCGACGATTGGCGGACTGAACGATATACCCGTGAAAACTCTGAATGGCGCAACGATTTTTTTGCGCGATGTCGCCCACGTTCGTGATGGATTTTCACCGCAGACCAACATCGTCAAGCAGAACGGACAACGCGGTTTGCTTTTGTCGATCTATAAGAATGGGGGAGCATCGACCCTCGACGTCGTCAGCAGCCTCAAGGCCATGTTGCCAATGTTGCAACCGCTGCTGCCGAAGAGCCTTCGAGTCACGCTCTTGGCGGATCAGTCGATTTTCGTTAAGACCGCGATCACGGGGGTCACTCATGAGGCGCTGCTCGCCGCTGCGCTAACGGCGCTGATGTTGTTGCTGTTTCTGGGAAACTGGCGCACGACGTCGATCATAGCGATCTCGATACCGCTGTCGATATTTGCGTCGATCCTGCTGCTGCACGCCGTGGGCGAGACCATCAATATCATGACCCTCGGAGGACTGGCGCTAGCCGTCGGCATCCTGGTCGACGATGCGACAGTGACCATCGAGAATATCGAACGCCATTTGCATATGGGCTCGAATCTTTATACCGCGATTCTCGACGGCGCGGGTGAAATCGCCATACCTGCCTTTGTTTCGACGTTGGGTATCTGTATCGTTTTCGTGCCCATGTTTTTTCTCAAGGGCGCGGCGCATTTTCTCTTCGTGCCACTCGCGGAAGCGGTTGTTTTCGCCATGTTGGCCTCGTATATTCTTTCGCGCACATTGGTGCCCACCATGGCCTTGCTACTTATGGGTCACGGGACTCGCATCGGTAGAATCACGCTGTGGATATACGGCGTGCATACGGCGTTCAACCGGCGTTTCGAAAGACTGCGTAAAGTCTATATCCTCCTTCTCGGCCATCTGCTAACGCATCGTCGCAACTTTATAATAGGGTTTATCGGTTTCTGCCTGCTGTCTTGCGGACTTTATCGGATACTTGGCCGCGATCTTTTCCCTGCGGTTGATACCGGTCAAATCAAGCTGCACATGCGCGCGCCGACAGGAACCAGAATAGAAAAGACCGCCGTGCTAGCCGATCAAGTCGACAAGGCGCTACGCGAAATCATTCCTGCGCATGATCTCGCCTCGATTATTGATAATATCGGATTGCCCTACAGCGGCATCAATCTCTCCTATAGCAATTCCGGGACTATTGGCACGTTGGATGCCGATATTCTGATTTCACTCAAGCCCGGCCATCGGCCGAGCAGCGCATATATCGATGCGATTCCAGATGCGCTCCGCAAGCGTTTTCCGGGTGTGGAGTTCTTCTTCCAGCCGGCAGATATCGTTACCCAGATTCTCAATTTCGGTATACCCGCGGCGATTGACGTACAGATCTACGGCAAAAACTATGCCGCAAACAATGCTTTTGCCGGACGGTTGGCGGGCCAAATCAAAGCGATAAGCGGTACTGCCGACGTGCGCATCCATCAGCGTCTCGATGAGCCGACGATCGCCCTTGCTATGGATCGTCAGCGGCTACAGACCTTGGGAATTACGCCTATTGATGTGGCTCAGAATATCCTGATACCGCTTTCGGGCAACCTGCAAACCCAACCCGCCTTTTGGCTCAATCCATCCAACAGAATCGTCTACAACATGCAGGCGCAAACGCCACAATACCAGATCCATTCTCTCGACGACCTGATGCATCTGCCCGTCAATCCTTCGGGCATTCCCCGCCACGCGCCCCAGGTGCTTGGCAACCTAGTAACGGTCGCACCGACCCTGGAAGCGGCCATCGTGACCCACTACAATATTTTGGCCGCCATCGATATTTACGTGAGCGTCCGACACACGGATCTTGGTTCAGTGGCCAATAAAATCCAAAAAATCATCGACGCTGCGCGGCCGGGCCTACCGAAAGGCAGTCGCATCTCATTGCGTGGTCAGGTGCAAACCATGGAATCGTCGTACACAGATCTTGGTGTCGGCATTCTCGGCGCGATCATCTTGGTCTATCTGCTGATCGTGGTTAATTTCCAGTCCTGGACCGACCCGTTTATCATAATTACCGCGCTACCGGCTGCTTTGGCTGGTATTGCCTGGATCCTGGTATTGACTGGCACGGACTTGAGCGTGCCGGCGCTGACCGGCGCGATCATGACCATGGGGGTAGCGACCGCCAACAGCATCCTCGTGGTCACCTTCGCGCGCCAGCGACTGGCCGGTGGTCAGACACCCCTGTTGGCCGCGCTGGAGGCGGGGGCTACCCGTCTGCGCCCGGTCTTAATGACGGCTTTGGCGATGATTATCGGCATGCTTCCGATGGCGATAGGCCTCGGCGAAGGCTCGGAGCAAAACGCGCCGCTCGGCCGCGCCGTCATCGGCGGGTTGCTCTTCGCGACAGTGTCGACGCTGTTTTTCGTTCCGGTGGTGTTCGCTTCAGTCCATCAGCGCTACGCTGCGCGCAAGTCCGGCAGCGTGGGTGGCGATGCCTCCACCACCTCAGCTTCTGTTTAGGGCATAGATATGACAGCACAGCGCCAAGACCCACAAGATTCACCGGAGTTTCATCTGTACGACCCGACGCAAACGAAAGATCGCCACAAGGTTGCGCGCGGTACCTGGCGAGTAGCCGCGGTCGTTGTCGCGCTGTTGCTGCTTGGCTTGGGCCGGGAGCTGCTCGCGCGCAGGGCGAATGCCGCGGTATTGGCTTCGCGAGCCGCGCAAAGTGCTGTCCTGCAAGTGCGCGTCGCCCAACCGCGTAACGGGGGTTATGAAGCAAAGATGACCTTGCCCGGCGCTTTGCTGGGCATCGACGAGGCGCAGATCTACGCACGCACCAACGGATATGTGCAAGGATGGTTCAAGGATATCGGTCAGTCGGTGAAAAAGGGCGATTTGTTAGCGACGCTTTATGTCCCCGAAGTCGACCGGCAAGTCGACGAGGCGAGAGCGAATTTCGAACTGGCGAAAATCGACTATGAGCGCTGGGCCAAGCTGCGCGCGCATGATGCGGTTTCACAGCAGGAATATGATGAGAAGGCCTCCGCGTATCGACAGACCGCTGCGGTACAACAGCGGTTGCTCGAACAGCAGCGCTTCAGTAATGTGGCGGCGCCTTTCGATGGTATTGTGACGCGACGCAATATCGACATGGGCGATTTGGTCAACGCGGGGAATGGCGGAGTCGGTCAAGCGATGTTCGCTATTGCCAAGATCAATAGGCTGCGCCTCTATGTCTATGTGCCGCAGGAGCGTGCGGCGCAGGTGCATGTCGGCGGCAGTGTGGAGATCCTTCGGTCAGAAGCGGCCGATAGGCCGACCAAGGGCCGGATCGTCCGTACCGCCGGCGCGATCGACCCGGCAACGGGCACCCTGCAAACGGAAATACAGGTGCCGAATCCCGACCACCTGCTGCTACCGGGTGCCTATGTCAATGTCGCGTTCATACTGAAAGCAGCCGGCGGCTTGATTGTACCGACTAATACCCTGTTATTCAGCGCGGCCGGCAGCAAAGTCGCTATCGTTCGACCCGATGGCAAGGTCAGGATGCAAAAGGTTACCCTGGGCATCGACTATGGTCGCGACATCGAAATCAAAGCCGGGCTCAAGTCCAGTGACGAGGTGATCATGAATCCGCCGGACACGATCAGCGACGGCCAATCGGTGGCGATCGCCCCCGAGGACAAGCAAGGCGGGTGACAGCGATGCGCCGCCTTACCCTTCTTTTCGGGCTGTCGCTCCTGTGTACGGCTTGTGCGTCGATCGGTCCTGACTATATCCGTCCGCCCATGACTGACCTCCCCGCCGCTTGGAAAACCGAGCCGGGCTGGCAATCTGCAAGTCCCGCAGATACCGAACCGAAGAAAGAATGGTGGAAGGACTTTGGTGACAAGCAACTCGACGAATTCGAAACGAATTGTTTGCGGGACAACCCGAGCTTGCAGTCCGCCGTGGCGCGTCTCGACCAGGCACTGGCGCAAAGCAACGCGCAAACCGCGTCCTTGTATCCGACCATCGGACTTAACACCGGTATTTCGCGCAGTCGCATTTCAGCGAACCGGCCGGTGTCGAACTATATCTTTCCCAACATCAGCACGATCCAGAACGACTTCATGCCTACCCTCACCGTCAGCTATGAAGTCGACTGGCTGGGTCGTGTACGCCGTGATATCGAGAGCGCGCGCGCCAGCGCCCAACAAGCCGATGCCGATCGCGGAAACGTACGTCTGCTGCTGACTGCACAGCTTGCCTCAACGTATTTTCAGTTGCGTCAATTCGACGAGGAAATCCGCTTCATTTCAGCATCGATAGGCTCACAAGAAAAGGTGCTCGAGTTGATTCGAATTCGTCACGAGTTCGGTGCGGCCGCCGAAGGCGATGTGGTCTTGCAGCGCGCAGTAGTCGACGCGAGCAAGGCACAACTCGAACTGCTGAAGAATCAGCGCAAACATCAGGAGGACGTGCTGGCGACGCTAATCGGCGTACCGGCGGCAAGTTTCAAACTGAGTCCCGGCTGGCTACCCACCAAGGTTCCGGCAACCCCCGTCGGTCTGCCGGCCAGCCTGCTTGAGCGGCGCCCCGATATCGCCTCGGCCGAGCGGGCGATGGCGGCAGCCAATGCCCGAATCGGCATAGCCAAGGCGGGCTATTTTCCGGCATTGAATCTATCACCGATGTTCGCGGGATATGAATCGAACAATCTGTCTAATCTGATCTCGGTGCCTTCGCTGGTCTGGTCCGCCGGGGTACTAACCACTCAGACCTTATTCGACGGCGGCAGAATTCGTGCCGGGGTTGACTTCGCGCAGGCCGGTTATGTTACGGCCCTGGCCAATTACCGGCAGACTGTGCTGGTCGCGATCCAAGAGGCACAGGACGCGTTGGGCAATCTGCATGGGCTGGAGTCTGCCATGCAAAATCAGGACGCAGCGGTACGCAACCAGAATAAATCCTATGAACTCACCTTGCTGCGTTACAAAGAGGGACTGGACAGCGCCATTACGCTGGCCATCGTCCAGCAAAATCAGTTATCCGCGCTGCGCGTTCAATCGCAGATACACGGTGATCAATATGTTGCGGCGGTCACCCTGCTCAAGGCTTTGGGCGGCGGATGGCGAGAAGCATACTTGATCGCAGCCCCAAACAACCCTCATCCGTCAACCCGTTCGCGGCATCTTCAAACCAATCTGGCAAGGCACGGCACAGCTGCCCAATCCCCTTCGGGGCGATGATGCCGTACTCCCCGGCCAGACCACGGATCTGGTTGCCTCACAAATCGCCTCGGCATCCACCCGGTCATTCTTGTTGCTTTTGACGTAGGGTTTGACGAACTGCGCGCCGATGAGCCGCACACGGAATCCCAGCGCCTGTAGCTTTCTGCCCCAGTGATGGGCCGAGGCGCATGCCTCCATTCCAATCTCCGCACCAGAGGCTAGGCGCTGGCTCAACTCCTCAACCCAGTTCGCCCGCTTGAGCGCGGCTCGCCAGAGTGGCCGACCATGGCGGTCAACCGCGTGCACCTGAAAAACAGACTTCGCAATATCAACACCTGCTCTGCTAATGTTCATCTCGGGCTCCTCCTCATTCTCTGAATGGCTGGGTCACATCCGCCATTCTGGCGCCTCGATGCCGATATGTCAGGGTGAGGAGGGGTCCATCTCATTGGTTACGGCGATTCGGAGCATATTTCTCTCACTGCGAATCTTTATCTGCCATAGGCATTCGACCGCAGGCTACTGCTGCGCGTTGGCGCTGAGTTTAAATTGATTGTCTGCCACCAAAGCGCGGCGTCCATCAGATATCCAGGTTGGAAACGGCCAGTGCATTTCGCTCGATGAATTCGCGCCGCGGCTCCACTTGGTCACCCATCAATGTCGTGAACACTTCATCGGAAGCGACCGCATCTTCGATCTGCACACGCAACAAACGACGCGTCTCCGGATCCATGGTGGTTTCCCAGAGTTGTTCCGGGTTCATCTCTCCCAAACCCTTGTAACGCTGTATATGCAGGCCGCGCTTGGCTTCATCCAAGAGCCATTCGATGGCCTGCTTGAAACTGGTCACCGGTTGTGAGCGCTCGCCACGTTGAACAGTTGCGCCATTGCCAAGTAGGTCATCAAGCTGCCTGCCAAGTTCAAGAATGGCATGGTATTCAGACGAATTGAACAGATCGTTGCTGATCACATAGTTGGCGGCATTGCCGTGAGTGTGTTTACTGATGTGCGCCTGAAAAATTTTTTCATCCGCATCGAACTCTAGCTGTGCGGTGTAGCGGTGCTCGGCACGCTGTATCACGTTAAGGCGCTGTACCAATTCCGCGAACCACTCCTGGAGACTACCGTGATCGTTCAGCAGGGTGCCCCGCAGCGGCGGCATGTAGATCATTGATTCGAGCAGCTCGCTACTGTAGCGCCGCGCCAAGCGCCTTGTTATGCCCATGACCATCATGTATTGCGCGGCCAGCGCCTCCAAACCAACGCCGGTCAGTGTCGGGCCGGCTTCGCCGGTGCGTATGCCGGCACCGTCCAGAGCCATTTTAAGGAGCCAGGCATTAAGCTCGATATCATCTTTAACATATTGTTCTTGTTTGCCTTTTTTTACTTTATAGAGCGGCGGCTGCGCGATATAAACATGACCGCGCTCGATCAATTCCGGCATCTGGCGGTAAAAGAAGGTTAGCAGCAATGTGCGGATGTGCGAGCCGTCCACATCGGCGTCGGTCATAATAATAATGCGGTGATAGCGCAGCTTGTCGGGATTGTATTCTTCCCGGCCGATACCGCAGCCCAGCGCGGTGATCAGGGTGCCGACCTCAACGGATGACAGCATCTTATCGAAGCGCGCCTTCTCAACATTGAGGATCTTTCCTTTGAGCGGCAGGATAGCTTGGTTGCGTCGATCACGGCCTTGCTTCGCTGATCCACCGGCGGAATCACCCTCGACGACGAACATCTCGGATAGCGCGGGATCGCGCTCCTGACAGTCCGCCAACTTACCGGGCAATCCGGCCACGTCGAGCGCGCCCTTGCGCCGCGTCATCTCGCGGGCCTTGCGAGCCGCTTCGCGCGCACGCGCGGCATCGACAATTTTGCCACTGATGGCGCGTGCGTCAGCGGGGGATTCCAGCAGAAATTCGCTGAGCTTTTCCGCCATGGCCGACTCCACCACCGCCTTGACCTCCGATGAAACCAGCTTGTCCTTGGTTTGAGAAGAAAATTTTGGGTCGGGCACTTTGACGGAGAGTACGGCCGTCAAGCCCTCGCGCGTGTCATCGCCGGTGGTAGCAACCTTGGCCTTCTTTGCTATACCCTGAGTTTCTATGTATTGGTTCAAGGTCCGCGTCAACGCGCCACGCAAGCCTGCTAAATGGGTGCCGCCATCGCGTTGTGGGATATTGTTGGTAAAGCAGAAGATACTTTCCTGGTAAGAATCGTTCCATTGCAAAGCCACCTCGACGCCGATGCTATCACGCAACGTATTGAAATATATTACATTATTATGCAGCGGCGTCTTATTGCGGTTAAGGTGTTCCACAAAAGCCCTGATACCGCCCTGATATTCAAAGACGTCTTTCTTTTCATTGCGTTCATCCGCAAGACAAATGCGAACCCCGGAATTGAGAAAGGACAGTTCGCGCAGACGCTTGGCAAGGATGTCGTAATGAAATTCGATGTGCGTGAAAATAGTGCTGCTGGGCTTGAAGCGCACCTCGGTACCGGTTTTTTCGGTATCGCCATCGGCATGTAATGGCGCAACAGGAACGCCCAAATGGTACTCCTGCCTGTATACATGTCCATCGCGACGAATGGTCAGTCGCAGCGTTTCCGACAGCGCGTTTACCACTGATACGCCTACGCCATGCAACCCCCCGGATACTTTATAGGAGTTGTCATCGAATTTTCCGCCGGCATGCAACACGGTCATGATCACTTCAGCTGCGGAAACGCCTTCTTCGAGGTGCGTATCAACGGGAATACCGCGTCCGTTATCGGTAACCGTTACCGAACAATCACTATGGATAATGACATTGATTTCGGTACAGTAACCTGCCAAGGCCTCGTCGATAGCGTTATCGACCACCTCGAACACCATATGGTGCAGTCCTGTACCATCGTCTGTGTCGCCAATATACATACCCGGTCGCTTTCGGACCGCATCCAGGCCTTTTAATACTTTGATATTGGACGAATCGTAGCGGGGTTCCTGACTCATATGCTGATCCTGATGTGTAGCTTTATCATTGTATCATCCGGTGCATGTTTCACGTGTAACAGTTCCACGTGAAACACCCGCGACTTACCTTGAGTAGATAGATCATTTTAAACCATGGCGATGTTCTATAAACGCATCGGCATAACGATGTAGCGACTGCTTGGATCGTTGGGCGCCTGGATCAAACAACTGCTGTTTGAATCATGCATCAATGCCTGAACCTCGATGGTGTTCAGCGCATTAACAGCGTCCAACAAATAATTCACATTAAAACCGATTTCCAACTGCTCGCCCTGATAGTCGACCTCCAATTCCTCATCGGCTTCCTCTTGCTCCGGATTGTTCGATTGTATGCGCAGAAGATTGGATGACAATGTCAGACGAACCCCACGATATTTTTCATTGGATAAAATCGACGTGCGTGTCAGTGCCTGTTTCAAACCTTCTTTGTTCGCAAACACACTCTTGGAGTTGGTTTTTGGTATGACTTTCTGGTAATCCGGAAATTTGCCGTCTATCAATTTTGAGGTAAACCGTGTTTCCGGTAGCACGACACGGATATGATTTAAGCTAATCAACACGAGGGCGGGTATTTCTGTGTCTTCCAGTAATCGCAACAATTCCTGTATCCCTTTGCGCGGCATGATGACCTGCTGTGGGCTACTCGCGGTCGCTGCAATGGCAATCTCACTCAACGCTAAGCGGTGTCCATCGGTGGCAACCGCACGCAACTCTTTCTCATTGATTTCAAACAATAAGCCATTCAAGTAATACCGTACATCCTGTTGCGCCATTGCAAAATGCGTTTTATCGATTAATTGTTTGAGTAGGCGCTGTTCAATGGTGAACTCCCAGAGGCTGTTCAGCTCTTCGATAGCGGGAAATTCAGAAGCCGGCAAGGTGGACAAAACAAAACGGCTTTTCCCTGAACGTACCGTGACACGTTCCTGCTCGACCTCAATTTCCAACTGTGCTTGATCCGGTAGGGTCCGGCAAATATCGAATAGTTTTCGGGCGGGTATGGTGATATCACCTTTACGGGTGACTTTCACAGCCACACGGGCGTGTAACTCAACTTCCAAATCGGTTGCAGTGAATGTAACTCCCTGGTCATCCGCCACGAGCAGGATGTTAGACAATACTGGCAAGGTTTGACGTCGTTCAACCACTCCAATGATCTGCTGCAAAGGTTTGAGAAAGGTTTCGCGTTGAATTGTGAATTTCATGGGCATCTATACTCATAATCAGCAGGCTTGGTTAATTTTAAAGATAGATATATTAAAACTATTACTACTAAGGGCCCCTTTGCATGTGAGTAATAATTTTTTATTAATAAATATCAATTTATTAACACCGTATTTTCCACATGATTCAATCTGAGTATCCTCGTTAGGCCCTGTGTAAAGAGGGTGTATAACTTAGCTGCTCAAACAGGGAGGGAAGCGCTTCAGCACCTTATCCACATCATGTGGACAGTATCCTCATGAGGTTGGAAAAATCCTCGGCAATGCGCGGATCGCTCTCTTTAAGTTCTTGAATTTTACGGTGTGCATGCAAAACAGTGGTGTGATCGCGACCACCGAAGGCATCACCGATTTCCGGCAAGCTATGGTTGGTCAATTCCTTGGCTAGAGACATGGCTAATTGCCGTGGCCGGGTTATCGAACGACTACGGCGTGCCGAATGCAGATCATGGACACGAATCTTGTAGTATTCCGCCACCGTCTTCTGGATGTTATCTATAGTGATGAGTTTTTCATGCAGGGACAAGAGGTCGCGCAAGGCTTCTTTGGCAAATTCCAGCGTGATGGGTTTGCCGGTAAAATGTGCATTGGCAATGACACGACGCAAGGCACCTTCCAATTCGCGTATATTGGATCGAATACGCTTGGCCATAAACATGGCGACATCCGCAGGCATTTCTATATTGGCCTGACCGGCCTTGCTCATAAGAATCGCGGCGCGCGTTTCCAACTCAGGCGGTTCAACAGCGACTGTAAGCCCCCAACCAAAGCGCGATTTAAGGCGCTCCTCCAGACCATTGACCTCTTTGGGATAACGATCGCAAGTCAATACCACTTGCTGCTGCCCTTCAAGCAAGGCATTGAATGTATGAAAAAATTCTTCCTGGGAGCGTTCCTTGCCGGCAAAAAACTGGATATCATCGATGAGCAGGGCGTCGACCGAACGGTAGTAGCGTTTGAACTCGTTGATGGCGTTGTGCTGCAGCGCCTTGACCATGTCGGCGACAAAGCGTTCGGAGTGTAAGTAGACCACATTGGCGCCCGGTCGCTGCTTTTGGATCATATTCCCCACGGCAATCATCAGGTGGGTCTTGCCCAGCCCGACGCCACCGTAGATAAACAACGGGTTATAGGCCCCACCGGGATTTTCCGCGACTTGAATCGAAGCGGCGCGCGCCAGCTGATTGGACTTGCCTTCGACGAACGTGTCGAAATTGAAATTGGGATTGAGGGTGCTGCCCTGGACAGAATTATGGCCGCTCTTGGCGCGCGCGTCACCGCTCGTACCGGGCCGCAAGGCAGCGTAAGGCGTTGCATCGCTGGCAGGGATCGCCGCGACACTGCCGACCTCCAAAACCACACGTGGCGGTGATTCCGTGAACAACGAGGTCACAACCTGATTGATGCGGACGATGAAGTGGTCCTTGACCCAATCCTGCACGAAGCGATTCGGGGCGAGTAGACGCAATTCATCGCTCTGTTCGATCGCATGCAGCGGTCTTATCCAGGTATTGAGTTGTTGTTCGGAGAGCTCGCCTTCCAAGTGGTCAAGGCACCGCTTCCATAATGAAGCTTCCACCAGATGTTGTCCCCAACGGCAGGTTCTTGGAATGGGTAAAGTACGCAGTCTATACGCGATCAAGCCACTTATCCACACCCGGGTTATGCGTAAAAACAAGCTGCCGAGACCGGTTTACAACTCAAGAACAGCGACATAGCAATGTATAACGATAATGAAAAATAATTAGCGCACCCAAAGCGTCTTGGCATTGACAAACTCATGGATGCCGAGCCCTGACAACTCGCGTCCATAGCCGGAATCTCTGACGCCACCGAACGGTAAACGTGGATCACTCTTCACCAAGCCATTGATGAAAGCGCAACCACAGATCAGTTGTCGCGCCAACCGCTCTGCGCGCGCGCTATCCGCGCTCCATACGGATCCGCCCAGACCAAAGCGCGTATCATTGGCCAGGCGCAGCGCATCGGCATCGCCCTTTGCGCGCAAGATCACGGCCACCGGGCCGAACAATTCTTCGTGATAGGCGCGCATCCCGGGCTGCACGTTACACAGGATCGACGCCTCGTAAAAAGCGCCAGGCCCGCTTCCGGGTCGGCAACCGACCAGTGCTGTTGCGCCCCGTGCTAGGCTGTCGAGGACTTGTTGATGCAAGTCATCACGCAGATCATGGCGTGCCAGCGGAGCCAGCGACGTACGCTCATCGAGTGGATTACCGAGACACAGCGCCTCGACAGCGGTCTTGAAGCGCGTGAGAAACGCATCGGCGATGCCCTCCGAGACGATAAAGCGCTTGGCGGCGATACAACTCTGGCCGGCATTCAAATAGCGCGAGGTCACGGCGTGTTGCACCGCCAAGTCCAGATCCGCATCCTCTAAAACAATAAATGCATCGGAGCCGCCCAGTTCCATCACCGATTTTTTCAGGTGCGCACCCGCCAGCGCCGCAACCTGCCGGCCCGCCGCCTCGCTGCCGGTCAAGGTTACGGCCTGCACGCGCGGATCGGCAATTACCGTCGCGACTCGATCGGCGCCGATCAGCAATGTTTGAAAGGCGCCGTCTGGAAAACCGGCCTCGACAAACACCGCTTCAATCGCCAGCGCGCACTGTGGAACATTAGAGGCATGTTTGAGCAAGGCGGTATTACCGGCGGCCAGCGCCGGGGCGGCAAACCGGAATACCTGCCAGAATGGAAAATTCCAGGGCATGATGGCGAGCACCGTCCCCAGCGGTTGATAGGTAATCAAGCTCTTGCTGGCATCGGTGGCGATGACCTCATCAGCCAGATAACGCGCCCCCTGTTCCGCGTAGTGTTCGCATACCCAGGCGCATTTTGCGATTTCGCCGCGGGCCTCCTTGATGAGCTTGCCCATTTCCAGGCTCATAATGCGTGCCAATCGTTCGCTATGGGCGCGGAGCACGCTCGCGGCATCTTTCAGCAAGCGGCTGCGTTCCTCCCAACTGTGTTCACGCCATACCGCGGCGCTTACCGCCGCACGCTGCAAGGCCTGCTCCAGTTGTGTATCGCTGTAATGCTCGATGCTTTGCAGGGAGCTGCCATCGAACGGATTGACGTAACGAATACTCATGCACTACTCCCCGTTATGCCGTATCGCAGGTAGTATAGCGGGATATGAAAAGTTTGATTCGGTATGCCGCACTGTTATGTGCGGTGTTGTGGATGTCAGTGGCGGCCAGCTCCGGGTTAAACCGGCAACGCCAGGAGTTTTTGGCCGCACGACAGGCCTATGAGACCGGTGATCTCGGCACCTGGCAACGCCTTAGCGCCAATCTTAAGGACTATCCGTTGTACCCCTATCTGCGCTACCCCTATCTGCGTGACCACCTCGACAGCGTTGCTGAATCGGAAGTGCTGGCGTTCATCAAACGCTATGACGGTAGTCCGCCGGGTACACGACTGCGCAATGCCTGGCTGATCAATTTAGCGCACGCACAGCGCTGGCCCGAGTACCTGCGGCTTTACCAGAACAGCAGTGATCCCAGCCTAGCGTGTTATCAGGTGCAGGCCCGCATCGCTCAAGCGCGAGGCAAGCTGGATGCCGCGCTCATCGACCAGGCGGAAGCTTTATGGCTTGTCGGTCATGAGCAGCCCGCAGCCTGCGATGCCGTGTTCAAATACCTGAGCGATCAGCGGCGCATGACCGACAGGCTGATCTGGGCGCGGCTGCGGCTGGCATTGGCGTCTGGCGAGTTGCATCTGGCGGAACATCTGGCGCATTCACTCAGCGATATCGAGCAGAAATGGGTGCAGCGCTGGCAGCGCATGTATCTGCAGCCCGCCACCCAATTGGGTAATCCGGCCTACCGCGAAGATCTGTCGATTGCGCGCAAAATCATCGTCTTCGGTCTGCAGCGGTTGGCGCGCAGCACGCCCGAAACCGCCCATATCCGCTGGCGGCAACTGAGTGCGCACCACAATTTCAGCGACGCACAGCGTTACGAGGTGGAGAGCGCTATTGCCATAGCGGCCGCCCGGCAAAGCAGTCCGCATGCCCTGGAGTGGTTGGCCGCAATCAAAGACGCCGCGACCGATGCCAGTCTGCGTGAATGGCGCATCCGCAGCGCTGTGCGGGCGGGCGACTGGGCGCATGTCGAAAGTTGGACCAGGGCACTGCCCAACGCGGAGCGCAGCGAAAATACTGAGTACTGGCGCGCCCGGGCGCTGGAGGCGCTCGGCAGTCAGGAGGAGGCGCTGGCCGGCTACCGGGATCTTGCCAAGCAACGTAGTTATTACGGGTTTCTCGCCAATGACCGCCTCCATCAGGAGTATACGCTGAACAATTCGCCCCTCGTGACGGATGACCAGCAACTGGCATCAATGGCTGCGCGGCCAGCGCTGCGGCGCGCGTATGAACTCTTTCAACTTGGGCTGATTCCGGAAGCGCGCCGCGAATGGCATGCCGCGACCGAAAAAATGTCGCCCGCCGAGTTGGCACAGGCCGCGCTGCTGGCCAAACGCTGGGGCTGGTACGAGCGCGCGCTCATGACCGCCGCACAGGGCGGACAATGGGATGATCTGGAGCTGCGCTTTCCGACACCGTATCGCCGCCAAGTAACCGACGATGCGCGGCGTCAACAGATCGACCCGTCTTGGGTGTACGGCGTGATGCGTCAGGAGAGCGCCTTCATGGCCGACGCCAGGTCCAGCGCGGGCGCCCTAGGACTGATGCAATTGATGCCTGCCACCGCCAAGCACACCGCACATTTGCTCGACTGGCCGCTGTGGCGCTTACAAGATCTGCTGGCGCCTGTCGAGAATATCAGACTGGGCAGCGCCTACCTACGCCATATACTCGACAGCTTTCACGGCAACCAGCTACTGGCAACCGCCGCCTACAATGCCGGACCCGGGCGCGTGCGGCAGTGGCTTTCCGCCGGCACCACGCCTGCGGATCAATGGGTGGAAACCATACCATTCACCGAGACGCGCAAATATGTGCAGAATGTCTTGACTAACGCCGTGATCTTCGACTGGCGCCTTGATCAAGCCGTGCAACCGCTGCGTCAGCGGATGGGTGCGGGCGTGCCCAGCCGTGGCGATCTTGTGAATCCGTAATCTTGTGCGGACAGCTGGCGCAAGTGCGCCAAGCGCTGAACCGTCGGCAAGTTTGCGAGTACGCGCGCCGCCGCATAGAAAGCCTTGAGATCCCCCTGTTGCTGCGCCAGTAGGGCGCGAAACGCCGGCACGTATTCTTGGTAAGTAGTGAGTGCCGCAATGTGAGCGTTGTTAAGATCCCGCGCAAACCAGCGGTCGTACCCTGGATAACCACCCCAGGCGGCTCTTAAGCGTTGATACCTTTCACAGAGTTGCGCGAAAGCGCTCGACTTTGCGGTGCGCCGTTCCACCGGCGACAGGTTCGCGGCATAGAGCCGCACGAGTTGGGCTTGCGTGGCCATGACCAGTTGTATGAACTGCTGGTGTCGGCGCCGGTCTGCGCGATAGCCGGCCAGTGCCGCAGCGTCCTGACGCTGTTCCAGCCAGCGGCGCACGCCCTCTTCTTCTACGGTTACGGCGAAGGATTCATTGAACGCGGTATCGTCCTTGATATACAGCAACTGATGCGCCAATTCATGGAAGATCAGACCGGCGAGCTGCGCCTTGGGCCAGTTGATGGTGGTGCTCAGCACCGGATCGGCGAACCAGCCCAACGTTGAATACGCGGGCACGCCGATCACAGCGACATCGTCGCCGTGCTGTTGTAGCGCCGTGGCAAAATGTTCGGCGCGGGGTAGGTGGAAATAACCGCGATAACTGACGCAGCCTACGACCGGGAAACACCACTGCCGCGGCGTCATCGAGAATGGCGGCGTGGTCACGACATTCCACACCACATATTCCCTGTGCAGATCGGTATAGCCGCGGTAACTGGCATTGTCGTGCAGATGCAACGCCTCTACAGCGAACTGGCGGATGTCAAGCGCATACGCCAAGCGTGCCTTGAGCGCCGGGGGCGTGGACGGGTTGCGTAACAGACGAGCGATGGGCTGGCGGTTGGCAACAACGTCGAGCTGCCCACCCACGGATTGCGCGTAATAAGTAAAGCTGGCGCAACCGGGCAGCGCCAGCAATATCGCCAGCAGCGCGCCTGATTGCAGAAACCGGGATGACATGCTTGGGAAAAGTAGCACGCCCGGCTACCATTGCGCGTATGCAAATCTATATGGTCGGTGGTGCAGTGCGTGACAAATTGCTTGGGCTTCCGGTCCGGGAGCGTGACTGGGTAGTGGTCGGGGCTACACCAGCGGAAATGTTGGAGCGAGGCTACAAACAGGTCGGCAAGGATTTCCCGGTGTTCCTGCATCCTGAGACGCACGAGGAATATGCCCTGGCGCGCACCGAGCGCAAGACCGGGCCAGGCTACAAGGGTTTTGTGGTACACGCTGATGCGGCGGTGACCCTAGAGGAAGATCTGGTCCGCCGCGACCTCACCATCAATGCCATCGCCGAGGCGCCGGATGGCACGCTCATCGACCCCCGCGGTGGCCAACAGGACCTGCGCGCCGGCCTGCTCCGGCATGTATCGGCGGCCTTCATCGAAGACCCGGTGCGCATTCTGCGCGTGGCGCGTTTCGCGGCGCGCTTCGCAACGTTGGGTTTTCACGTCGCACATAGCACTCAGATACTCATGCAACGCATGGTGGAGAACGGCGAGGTCGATGCACTGGTGCCGGAGCGAGTCTGGGCGGAACTGTCACGGGCACTGGCCGAAGAACAGCCGGCGCGTTTTTTCGAGGTGTTGCAGCACTGCGGTGCATTGGTGCGATTGCTGCCGGAACTGGCGGCACTGTTCGGTGTGCCGCAACCGGCGCATTACCACCCCGAGATCGATACCGGCGTGCATGCAATGATGGTTTTGCAAGCCGCGACGCAGCTAACCCCCGATATAGCGGTACGTTTCGCCGCCTTGTTGCACGATCTCGGCAAAGGCACAACGCCGCCCAGCCAGTGGCCGCGGCATATTGGTCACGAGGCCCGTAGCGTAGCGTTGGTCGAACAGGTCTGCGCGCGTTTGAAAGTACCCAATGAATTTCGCGAGTTGGCCGTGCTGGTGGCGCGCTACCACACGCATAGCCACCGCGTTCGGGAACTGCGTCCTGATACCCTGCTGCGGATGCTCGAAGCGTTGGGCGCGTTCCGACGTGGGCAACGTTTCGAGCAATTCCTATTGGCGTGCACCGCGGATGCGCGTGGTCGCACCGGCCATGAGCAGGAGGATTACCCACAGGCCGAGTTGCTGCGTCTGGCGCAAAGCGCCGCCGCACAAGTAGCGGTGCAGCCGTTTATAGATCAAGGGCTAACCGGCCCGGCTATTGCGGAGGCCATGCGCGCGGCGCGCATCGCTGCAATCAGTGAAGTTCTTCAAAGATGACCCCGCAGGTCGCGCCCAGCGAAACCGCACAATGGCAGATTCTCAAGTCCCCGCGCCAGCGCCAGGACCTTGAAGCGCTCACCCATTGCGGAGGGTAAAGTGAGGGTCTTGATCTGAGCGGCGATGGCCAAGTGTGCGGATAGATCGCGGGGATCACTGGCCGACGCCAGCTCGGGCAAGCCGCTGCCCAACAGAAAATGCGCCTGCGTTGTGTAGCCGGCGATCGCTAGGCCGACTGCCGTACCCGCCGCCGCCACAGCTGTGAAATCCACGTGCGCCGTGATGTCCTGCAAACCGGTCAGGACCAGCGGGTTGGCATGGGCGCGGTGTCGATAGTGGCACATCAGCGTGCCGGCGCTGCGCTCCGGCAGGTAATACTCGCGGCGCGGATAACCGTAGTCGATCAGCAGTGCCACGCCAAGTTTAAGTACGGTGGCAAGACTGGCCACCCAAGCCGGCAGCGCCGGACAGAATTCCGAGCAATAGCCATCCGGCAGTGGTTCAGGCAGCGCGCCCTGCAATGCACTTATGGCCTGCGCCAGCGCCGCATCCGCCGGGACATCGCGCCAGACGAAGCGCTGGCCCGCACAGGCGACACACCGTTCCCTGATGGCTCCTGCGCCGCGTGTGAATAATTGTACCGGCATGGCATCGAGAACTTCGTTGGCCAGCACTACGCCGCGCAGTCCCTGCGCCGGCAGGCTCTCCAGCCAGTATACCCGGTCCCGTAAATGCGCCGCACGTTGTGCCAGTAACGCCTGTTGGCGGACGCGCAATTCAGCACTGAGTTCGAGTATGAAATATTCAGTGGGCAGGCTGTCAAGGCGCTCCAATTCCAGCAGCAACTCCACCGCCATCACGCCGCTGCCGGCACCGAATTCCAAAATAACGCCACCGCCGAGGGCGCTCAGAATTTGCCGACACTGGCGAGCCAGACAGCGCGCAAACAGCGGCGAGACCTCGGGTGCGGTGATGAAGTCACCCTGTGGCCCGAAATTTTGATTGCCCGCGCTGTAATAGCCTAGGCCGGGCGCGTAGAGCGCAAGTTCCATATAGCGGGCAAAACTCAGTGCCCCGCCAGCGGCAGCGATGCGGTCGCGGATCAGGTCGCTCAGCTGTAAATTCAGTGCGACTGCTTCCGGTGTCGGAAGCGGCAGCGTTGGTTCGTGAGAGGGTGGGTGCATCACAATGGCGGGTTCATTATCATCGGAGGACATACCTTATTGGCGGGATTTTAGGGTAGAGTTAACCGGTTTTTATGATATGAAAGGCGGGCTTGTGCAGGATACTCTCCATCAACTCGACGACAAAGTGGCTCTCGTCACTGGTGCGGCGCAACGTATCGGCGCCCAGATAACACGGACCCTGCACGCCGCCGGGATGAAGGTCGTGGTGCATTACCGGGGCTCAGAGTTGGCGGCGCGGACCCTCGCCCACGAATTAAACCAATTGCGTGCAGACTCCACGGCCCTGTTGCAGGCCGACTTGTCGGACCCGGCTTCATTAGCGCCACTGGTCGTAATGGCGGCGGCACATTGGGGACGGTTGGACGTGTTGGTCAACAACGCCTCGACTTTCTATCCGTCCGCGATTGGCACGGTCACCTTGCCGCAATGGCATGACCTGATGGACGTAAATCTCAAAGCCCCGTTTTTTCTGACGCAGGCCGCCGCCCCATTTTTAACCAAGAGTGGTGGCAGCATCGTCAACATTGCGGACATCCACGCGGACCGGCCACTCAAAGGGTACCCTATTTACTGCATGGCCAAGGCAGGGCTGGTGATGATGACGCGCGCACTGGCGCGCGAACTCGGTCCGGCTGTGCGGGTCAATGCCGTCGCGCCGGGCGCCATCCTGTGGCCGGAGCAAGGTCTGGACCCAGACATGCAGGCCGGCATACTCGCGCGCACCTCACTGAAGCGTCAGGGGAATCCGCAGGACATAGCCAATACGGTGCTATTCCTTATACGTGATGCTGAATATATTACCGGACAGGTGCTTAATGTCGATGGCGGGCGTTCGTTGGGTTACTGAGCGGCGCGCTTTCCCTGTGGTGAACAGGCCTTCTGCTGCTGCCTTGACGCTGTGCGAATTGATTGAGTATAGTGCCAATGGGCATATCCCGAGTGGATACTATTCACGATGTTCTTCCGATATAGTATTCAGGAACCTCCCGGCATGAATGCAGGCTGTTACGCGTTGCTGCGGCAAGTAAAGCCCGAAAGACCGGAGGCAGCAGTTATACCAACAAAGCAAAACGCCTTACCACTACATTGTCACTCACACAGGCAGTAACTAGGAGGATTCCATGTCAACGTCCGCTGAAACCATGAAACAGGATAATCTTGACGCTTGGTTGAACGCCAAGCTCGATGAATTGTTACCGAAGAAGATCGAAGCCATCCATGCGGCCAAAACCCCCTCGATGGCTATCGTCGCGACTAAGGGCACACTGGATTGGGCCTATCCCCCGTTCATCCTGGCCTCTACCGCGTCGGCGCTGGGCTGGGACGTCGAAGTGTTTTTCACCTTCTACGGATTGGCGCTGTTGAAGAAAGATTTCAATTCCAATGTCAGCCCGCTCGGCAACCCTGCCATGCCCATGAAAATGCCGTTTGGGCCGAAGTGGTTTCAGAGTATCAACTGGAACATGCCGAACCTGATGATGGCCGGTATTCCCGGTTTTGAAAAGGTCGCCACCGCGCTAATGAAGAAGACCATCAAGAATTGCGGCGTGGCCACGGTAACGGAGTTGCGCGAACTCTGCCTGGAAGCCGGCGTGAAATTCGTTGCATGCCAGATGACGGTCGAACTGTTTGGTTTCTCGCACGACGACTTTATTCCCGAGGTAAAAGACTACGTGGGCGCCGCGAGTTTCCTGCCGGTGGCACAGCAAGCCGACGTCACGCTATTTATCTAATCGTTGGCGAGCCCCGTCCCCGTCCACCACGCACTGTGGGAGCCCAGGTGGTGTGGCAAGCAGCCGCTCTTTGTGGAAATGCGAGGAGGCTTGTCGGCGTGACGATTGTCAGTAAGGATACTTGCTATGGACTGCTGCCAAGACGACCAGCCTTGCTTGGGCTGGTTGAGTGTTGGAGTGCGCACTGTCGCACTGTGATAAGGGAAACAGTTAGCCGCCATTGACTGTGATAATGGTTCAGCTTAATTTGGGCGCACTTCATGCGCCCATTTTTTTACCTAGCGCTGATCCAGCCAGTTTCGGTCTTGGGGCGATATGCGGTTGTTTATCTACGGGGCGACAAAAAAATCCCCGGCATGCACCGGGGATTTCCGCGCCAAACCCTGGCGCAGTGATGATGATATCGGCATGTAAGGCCGATCTCCTGGCTCCGTGTTGTTGTTGGTACTTCCCAGCGCGCTCCTTGCATAGTTCCCAGCATGCGCTTCCTGCGCATAATTTCATCCTTGAAGGCTGGGAAAATGATACTGCACTGCAAGTTCAATTTTCACACTAAGGAATGACTACAACTTTGTGTAGGATTATTCTGAAAACATGATCCCCATACACCCATCATTACGAGCCACACATGCGAATTCTTTATCCGGACATTCAATTCAATGTACAACACAGCCTGCCCGTCGATGCTGTGCATACGCTACATGTGGAGGAATGCGGCAATCCGCAGGGCCTGCCGGTCGTGTTCCTGCATGGTGGCCCGGGTGCGGGATGTGAACCGTATCACCGGCGCTTCTTCGATCCACGACGCTACCGGATTGTGCTGTTCGATCAGCGCGGTTGCGGTAGATCCACGCCCCATGCCGAACTGGTTGGCAATGACACACAGGCACTGATCGCCGACATCGAGCAGATCCGTGCGCAGCTCGGTATCGACCGCTGGGTGGTGTTCGGCGGATCGTGGGGCTCGACGCTGGCGCTGGTCTATGCGCAAGCACACCCACAGCGCGTACTCGGCCTGATCCTGCGCGGGATTTTTCTGTGCAGGCCGCGCGACATCCGCTGGTTTTACCAGGACGGTGCCAGCAACGTGTTTCCGGACTACTGGGAAGATTACCTGCGACCCATTCCGGAGCCTGAACGGGCGGACATGGTGTCCGCGTATTACCAGCGCCTCGCCGGCGGCGATGAAGTGGCGCGCATGGCCGCAGCCAAAGCCTGGTCTCTGTGGGAGGGCCGCACAGCGACATTGTTGCCGTCACACAGTGTCGTCGAGCATTTCAATGAACCGCACACCGCACTGAGTCTGGCGCGTATCGAATGCCATTATTTTATGCACAACAGCTTTCTTGCCCCCGACCAGATCGTGCGTGACGCGCCACGGTTGGCGGATATTACAGGCGTGATTGTGCATGGGCGCTATGATATGGTCTGTCCAGTAAATCAGGCCTTTACGCTGCATAATGTCTGGCCGCAGGCCGAGCTGATGGTAATCGCGGGCGCCGGCCACTCCGCCAGTGAGCCCGGAATCGTCGACGCGCTGGTCAGGACCACCGACGCTTTCGCCGCACGGCTGGCATGATCGCATTGCTGCAGCGTGTCACGCGTGCCGAGGTTGTTGTCGGCGGCACGTGCGTTGCGCGCATCGGCGCGGGACTGTTGAGTTTCATCGGTGTGGAGCGAGGCGACAGTGTGTGCGAAGCCGAGCGCCTGTTGGAACGATTGCTGACTTACCGTGTATTTGCCGACAGCGCCGGTCGCATGAATCGCAGCCTGACCCAGGCGGACGGCGGCCTGCCGCTGGTGCCGCATTTACCCTGGCGGCCGACACGCGCAAGGGCGCGCACTCAAGCTTCACACCGGCTGCCGCACCGGAACAGGGACGGGAGCTGTTTGCCTACTGCTGCACGTTAGCACAGCACCGTCACACCCGAGTGGCTAGCGGACAATTCGCCGCGGATATGCAGGTGAGCTTGGCCAATGACGGCCCGGCCACATTCTGGCTGCAGGTTGTGCCGACGAGCGCCAGATGAAGACAATATTTTGTTCATTCTTGCCAATCAAGCAGGTATGCTATGCGCATATCGCGCGCCCTGAAATGTGTGCCCGCCCACGGCAAGTAAAATTCCCATGACTGAACGCAGAGCCAGCGTAACCCGCAATACCCTGGAAACACGCATCACCGCTGCGGTTGATCTCGATGGCGCCGGCGCCGTGAACCTGCAAACCGGCGTGCCATTCCTGGAGCACATGCTCGAACAGGTCGCTCGTCACGGCATGATCGACCTCAACGTCGAGGCGCACGGCGACTTGCACGTCGATGCCCATCACACCGTCGAAGATGTCGGCATCACGCTGGGCCAGGCCCTCAACAAGGCGCTGGTCGACAAGAAAGGCATCCGCCGCTACGGCCATGCCTATGTGCCGCTCGATGAAGCACTGGCACGCGTCGTGATCGATTTCTCCGGCCGGCCCGGGCTCACCTATCAGGTCCAGTTTCCGCGCGCCCGCATCGGCGAGTTCGACGTCGATCTGTTCCACGAGTTTTTCCAGGGCCTGGTCAATCATGCCCAGATGACCTTGCACATCGACGCGCTGCGCGGTGACAACGCGCACCACATCGCCGAAACTATTTTCAAAGCCTTTGGCCGCGCGCTGCGCATGGCGGTTGAAATCGATCTGCGCATGCAGGGCGTGATACCGTCCACCAAGGGGAGCCTGTAAGCGGCCATGCGCCGCACAGCCTGCGTTTCGGATCCACGACCAGCCTTCCAATGAGCAGCATCGCGGTCATAGATTATGGCATGGGCAATCTTCGCTCGGTCACCAAGGCGCTGGAACACGTCGCTGCCGACGCACGTGTGGTGTTGACACATGATGCTGATGAGATTCGTCATGCCTCACACGTGGTGTTTCCCGGTCAGGGCGCGGCACGCGAATGCATGGCCGAGATCCGCCGCCTGGGACTCGACAGGGTCGTCAGCGAAGTGGCGCGCAGCAAGCCGTTCCTGGGGATCTGTATGGGCCTGCAGGTGCTCATGGATCACAGCGATGAGAATGATGGCATCGATTGTCTGGGGCTGATACCCGGACAGGTGCGACGCTTCGCGCCACCAACCGGGGTGGGCGATGAGCGACTTAAAGTCCCACAGATGGGCTGGAATCAGGTGCGTCAGACCCGCGCGCATCCACTGTGGCAGGGCATCGCGCAGGATAGCCGTTTCTACTTTGTGCACAGTTATTTTGTCGTGTCGGATGCGGATAATGCCGTGGCGGGACGCACTCACTATGGCATCGACTACGCCGCTGTACTGGCCAGCGGCAGTCTGTTCGCGGTGCAATTCCATCCCGAGAAAAGTCAGCGCGCCGGCTTGACGCTGCTCACCAATTTCGTGCGCTGGAACGGCAAGCCTTAAGGCTTTGCAGGCAGCGAATTGTGATTTACGATTAACCCAACCACGCCGGTCCGCCCGACTCGATACACACATCGATGCTCCAGCCGAGGATTTGTCATGCTGTTGATACCCGCGATTGACCTGAAAGACGGTAAATGCGTGCGCCTGCGCCAAGGGCGGATGGAAGACGAGACGATCTTTTCCGATGATCCTGTCGACGTGGCGGGTCGCTGGGTCGATGCCGGCGCACGGCGTTTGCATATCGTCGACCTGAACGGCGCCTTCGCCGGGCGTCCGGTCAATGCCGAGGTGATCCGTCGCATCGCCGCCGCTTACCCTGAGCTGCCCATCCAGGTCGGCGGCGGTATCCGCGACGAAGAAACCGTGCAGGCTTATCTGGACGCCGGGGTGAACTTCGTTATCATCGGGACCAAGGCGGTCAGCACCCCGCACTTCGTCAATGACCTGTGCGTGGAGTTTCCCGGCCACGTTCTGGTCGGTCTGGACGCGCGCGACGGCAAGGTCGCTATCGACGGCTGGTCCAAGCTTTCGCACCACAATGTCATCGAAGTCGCGCAGCGTTTCGAGCGCGACGGCGTCGAAGCCATCATTTACACCGACATCGGTTGTGATGGCATGATGGCGGGCCCCAATATCGCGGCCACTGCCGAGCTGGCGCGCGCCATCAGCATTCCCGTGATCGCTTCCGGCGGCGTTACGCGCCTTGACGACATCCGCAATCTGTCTGCCGTGGCCAGTGAAGGCATCATGGGCGCCATCATCGGCCGCGCGTTGTATGAGGGCACGATAGACCTCGCGGAAGGGCAGAAGCTGGCTGATGAACTGACTGATCAAAAATAGTGGCAAGTAACAAGAAAAGGCATCGTTACCTCGCCGCTTGCAGCTTGCAGCTTGCAATTTACCTATGGGCCTAGCCAAACGCATCATACCTTGCCTGGACGTCGACCAGGGTCGCGTCGTCAAAGGCGTGCGCTTTCTGGACATCCGCGACGCCGGCGATCCGGTCGAGATCGCGCGCCGCTACGATGAAGAAGGCGCCGACGAACTGACCTTCCTCGACATCACCGCGAGTTCCGATCAGCGCGACACGATAGTCCACGTGGTCGAACAGGTGGCGAGCCAGGTGTTCATCCCGCTCACCGTCGGCGGCGGCATCCGCGTGGTCGCCGACATCCGCCGCATGCTCAATGCCGGTGCCGACAAGGTCGGCATCAACACCGCCGCAGTGAGCAATCCGGGGTTTGTCAGAGAGGCATCTGCGCATTTCGGTTCGCAGTGCATTGTCGTCGCGATCGATGCCAAGCGCGTCAATGCCGTCGGTGCGCCGGCGCGCTGGGAGATCTTCACACACGGTGGGCGCAAGGCCACTGGTCTCGATGCCATTGTCTGGGCACAGCGTATGGCCGAATACGGCGCTGGCGAACTACTGCTCACCAGCATGGACCGCGACGGCACCCGCGAGGGCTTCGACTTGGCGCTGACCCGCGCCATCAGCGAAGCCGTGGATATTCCGGTGATCGCCTCCGGCGGCGTCGGCAACCTCGACCACCTCGCCGAGGGCATCCTGCAAGGCAAGGCCGATGCGGTGCTGGCCGCCAGCATCTTCCACTTCGGCGAGTACACCGTCGCCCAGGCCAAGCACCACATGGCGGGGCGCGGCATCGAAGTGCGTCTGTAGCGCGGCAGTCAGGGCTTTTTTGCCGCAGAGACCGCAGAGAATTTCCTGTGAAGTCAATGTAGCCGGGGATGATTACCGCGAATCCCGACAATATCCATGCGTACAGCGCCCGCTCATCCCGCAGGCAAATACAGCGCGCTTGGAGTATGATCAGGTTATCTATTTGGTGGCTCGCAGCTTTGCGTGAGCAGGGTTTTCTAGATCATGTCCGACAACTGGCTGGATGAAATACAGTGGGGCGCCGACGGTCTGGTTCCCGCCATCGCCCAGGAGGCCGGCAGTGGCACCGTGCTGATGGTGGCCTGGATGAACCGCGAGGCCCTGGCGCTCACTGTTCGCGAAGGCCGCGCCATCTATTGGTCGCGCTCACGCGGCAAGCTGTGGCGCAAGGGCGAGGAGTCCGGCCATGTGCAACTCATCAAGGACGTCCGCCTGGATTGCGACAACGATGTGGTGCTGCTCACTGTTGAACAGCAGGGCGGCATCGCCTGCCACACCGGCCGGCACAACTGTTTCTTCAAGCAACTGCGTGATGAAGCCTGGGTCAGCGTCGATCCGGTGCTGAAGGATCCGCAGCAGATTTACAGATAACGCGTCGCGACACGACCATGAACGATATATTGCAACAATTGTCCGTGGTGCTCGAGCAGCGCAAAGGCGCCGACCCGGCCAGGTCCTATGTGGCCGATTTGTACGCCAAGGGGCTGGACGCGATCCTGAAAAAGATCGGCGAGGAAGCCACCGAGACAGTCATCGCCGCGAAGGGCGGCGACGCGCGGCAGATCATCTACGAAACCGCCGACCTGTGGTTTCATACGCTGATCATGTTGGCGCAGCAGGGCTTGGGCCCGCAGGCGGTGCTGGAAGAATTGCAGCGCCGTTTCGGGCTGTCCGGCATTGAAGAAAAGTCGCGCCGCGACCAAACCGGCGCCTGATTGGCATGAGGAGAGAGACATGGGTATCGGTTTCAAAGAGCTGGTGGTAATTCTGATAATCGTGCTGGTGCTGTTCGGCGCCAAGCGCCTGCGCAGCATTGGCACCGACTTGGGCGGCGCCATCAAGGGTTTTCGTCAGGCGATGAAGGAAGGCGAAGAAGCCGACGAGCCGGCGGATGGCGCCAAACCCGAAGGCCGCATCATCGAAGGTGACGCGGCAAGCAAGCCAAGCGACAAGATCAACAGTTGAACGTCGGGCTTGACTCGCAGAGCGTGCCGTAATGTTCGAGATCGGATTCTGGGAATTGGTACTGATCATGGTCATCGCCTTGATCGTGCTCGGTCCGGAGCGCCTGCCGGAGGTGGCGCGCACCGTCGGGCGCTGGGTGGGCAAGGCGCGCGGCATGGCGCGTTCCGTCAAAGCCGAAATCGATCGCGAACTGGCCGCCGAAGAACTGCAGCGTGTACTGAGCAAGCAGGCTGCCAATGTCGACCCCTTCGAAATAATCGAGAAGGCGGTAACGCCTGCATCAATTACATCTCCCACGCCCACAACGACCCAAGAACAATCACCGCCCGCTGACAGCGCCACACATGACCGGCAGCCCTGAGAACGCCGGCCCCGAGGCCGGTCATGAACTGCCCTTTATTTCGCATCTTCTGGAATTGCGCACGCGCCTGCTGCGCATCGTGATTGTGGTTGTGGTGCTGGTCGGCGTGGTCTCGCCGTTCGCCAATCCGCTGTATACGTTGCTGGCCGGGCCGCTGCTCGCGCATCTGCCCAAGGGCGGTCAGATGATTGCCATCGAGGTGGGCGCGCCGTTCATGGCGCCCTTCAAGCTGGCGGCGGTAGTCGCCATCTTCATCGCCATCCCTTATATTCTTTACCAGATCTGGGGTTTCATCGCGCCCGGTCTCTACAAGCATGAGCGGCGCATGGCACTGCCGCTGTTGGTCGCCAGCACCGCGCTGTTCTATCTCGGCGCGGCCTTCGCCTATTTCGTGGTGTTTCCGTTGATGTTCAAATTCCTCACCAGCACCGTCCCCGAGGGCGTGGCGATGATGACCGACATCAACCACTACCTGGATTTCACACTCAGCCTGTTCGTCGCCTTTGGCGTTGCCTTTGAAACGCCGGTGGCGACCTTCCTGCTGGTTTGGATGGGCGTGATAAGCATTGAAAAGCTGGTGGCGATGCGTTCGTATATCATCGTTGCCGCCTTCGTGATCGGCGCGATTCTCTCGCCGCCCGATCCGGTGTCGCAGACCATGATGGCCTTGCCGATGTGGTTTTTGTTCGAGCTGGGGCTGTGGGGCGCACGCTTGTTCATGCGAAACCGGCCGGCGCCGGAAACCGGCACCGAGGTCAGCATCAAGCCACCTTCTTTGGAATAACCCCGCGCGCCGGTAACGCCGATACGCACTACGCGCGGAATATGAAAAACACCGCGCCCATCAGGCAGCATCCCGCCCACAGATAATCGAGCTTGATCGGCTGGTGCATGTAATACACCGCGAACGGCACGAACACCGACAACGTAATCACTTCCTGCAGGATCTTCAGTTGTGACAGATTGAATTGTGTGTAACCGATGCGGTTGGCCGGCACTTGCAGCAGATATTCAAACAGCGCGATACCCCAGCTGGCGAAGGCGGCCACATACCAAGCGCGGCCGCTCAGATTGCGCAGATGCGCATACCAGGCG
>VFSW01001245.1_pt1 | contig 38667 bp, 28 predicted proteins | sample 5358111 | NCBI WGS metagenome assembly VFSW01 (sample SAMN11554181, study PRJNA540505) | mine drainage metagenome | isolation source: sediment from site ElyBrook_90M | place: USA: Ely Copper Mine, Vershire, VT | collected 2017
CAAGTGGGTCACTTTTGGAAAGCAGACCCGGATCAATTCTCGAAAGTGCCGAAGGATCAACCGATGAAGACGGCTATTTACGCGAGAGTGTCCACCAAAGACGGAAGGCAGGATACTGAAAATCAATTGCGTCAACTCCGGGATTTTGCGACTACGCAGAATTGGACCATTGTCCATGAGTACGTGGACCGCGCAAGTGGTAAGTGTTCTGACCGTGAGCAGTTCCAGAGTATGTTCAATGCAGCCTCCAGACGGGAGTTCGATGTGTTGCTGTTCTGGAGTCTGGATAGGCTCAGTAGAGAGGGAACGGTAGTGACGTTGAACCATCTACAGCGACTCACCAGCTACGGGGTTCATTATCGGTCTTTCGCGGAACTGTACTTGGACAGCACCGGCATTTTCAAAGAGGCCGTCATAGGCATTCTTGCCGCAGTTGCCAAACAGGAAAGAGTGCGCCTCTCTGAACGCACGATAGCAGGACTAGAACGCGCAAGAGCACAGGGGCGAGTGGGTGGCAGACCGAAGGCGGAAGACGATTTCAAGTTGGTAAGCCGTGTTAATGCCTTGAGAGCAGAGGGCAAGTCCATCAGGCAGATTGCCGCAACCGCGCAAGTGTCCCCAGCAACCGTGCAGAAATTGGTGAGCCGCGCCAAGTAGCATCAGGCCAGAGTCTCAGGATAAGGGGAAGTAACGAGTATTGCGCTGGGAAAAGTAGATCGTAGGCGGCCAATTCGCCGCGCGGGGTGAGTTGCCTACGGGGTTTTCGTGGGAACACGATAGGAACAGTATGCGTTTCTGAGCGTTTCCGAAGGCTCCTTGAGGAGTAGTCGTGTTCCGCAAGTTGCTGAATATGCTGTATGTATGTTGAATGGCATGGAAGAGGTCATCGGTTCGATCCCGATCAGGTCCACCAATTTTTCCCAATAACATAGAGGATGCTCAACGCTTTGCGCCTTCCCTGTGAACCCAACATTCGACCCAAATGGCCTATATATCAGCTAGCGTGACCTTGATTGCGTCAAGGAATTTCGGCTGTGCCGCCATCTGCGCTGCGTTCGCCCGGTGCCTGTACAACGCAGTCGTTGACGGCTGCGAATGCCGCAAGATGCTCTGAATCACCGGCAGATTTACCTCCTTGGAGGCGAAGAAAGTCGCGAGGGAAAGTCGGAGATTATGCCATCCGAATCGCCCCTTGTATTCCTTGGGTATGACCCCGGCCTTCACGGCTGCTGGTCGGAGATAGTCCTGCCCAGCAACATCTGCTGATCGAGGAGTCTTCCCTTCGTCTTCGCCGACACAAAGACCCAATCTCGGTCGCGATGGTAGACCGATTCCTGACGCCAAGCCTGAATGGCTTGGGCGAGAGCTGGGTGCATTACAACCTGCGTCATGCTGCCTTCATTCTTTCCCGGAGTCTCCCATCCTTTCGACCAACCGCGTCGAATATTGATCTGATCATTTTCCCAATCGATGTCCATCCACTTCAGACCGAAGGCTTCCTCGGGCCGAAGTGCCGTCGCGGCGTGAACAAGGGCCAGCGTCCATTCCAAGCGCGTGTCTGGTGTGTCGAGTTCCTTCAAGATGACTTTCATTTGTTCGGCAGTTACGACGATGGCCTCGTAGCCGGGACCGGATTCGGACCGTGCCAGCACAACGGGATTGGTCGGACGGCCATCATCGGTGATGGTCGCGGAAATAGACTCATGACGCTGCGCGTGTTTGAATATAGGACCGGATCTGCAACACTCTGTCCCTTTGAGTGAGTCTTCGCCAGCTTCTTGCGATGGGTCTGAAGGATAACTTTGCCGAAGCTTTCCAGCCTGTAATCGCGGAACGCGTCGACGAGGTCTGCCTGGATCAGATACTTTTTGACCCGGGCAGTCTCCTCCCTCCAATCCCCCTCCTTCAGTGGCAGGTACCGACGGCACACTTACGATGACAAAGCGTCGCGCAGCTGAAATGGCGAGCCTGCTTCGGGGCAATCGGTCATTTTGCGACTAAAAATCGATTTACAAGGTAACGCTCGCGGAGCAAAAGACATAATGCTCACCGTTGCTTATACAGGTCGACGAGTTGATCGGGTCTTACAGCCACATAGTTCTCTCCCAACCCGTCCACAATGTGGGTTAGCATTTCCATTTCTCTGAGCCAATTATTGAGTCCCACAAAGACAAACGCCGGCCTGTAAGCGGGAGTCCACCGTTTGATCTCCGCCACGACGTTGCGTATGGTTTCCTCCTGAGAGAAGGCCGTAAAATCCAGATTGGCAGAAAGCCACGAAGCCAGCCCTATTACATCGCGGAATACCGGTTTTCCCGCCGCTTCCCCGACCATGTTTTGCACGGTTGTTTCATCGCTCCGGACGTAGTTTGCAAAGATGCCTTGGATCCCCGACTCGCCGGCAAAGACTTCCAGTAGCTCATGCGGCATCTCGTTGCCGGTGCACATCACGCTGGCGTCGATCTTTGCCCGGTACCGCGCTGAGAGTTGCTGGTACTCGTACAGAATCTTCTGCTGCTGTGCCGCAGGGTAGCCTTTGGCATAAAACTCTTCCCAAATATAGCCTGCCCCGGTAAGTGCATTGACAAAGCAATCGCCGGGGCGCGCATGCTTGTAGTAGTAATCGGCGATGTCTGGCATCAACTCCGAGACCATCGCACCCAGCTGCCAGCCGAGCGGCACATCTCCATGCCGTGGGTCATCAAAGAGCTCACGGTAAGAGTGCCGGATGAAATTCATCCCGTCACCGTCGGATCGGATGAATGCGCAGTAGACTTTGTCCGGTTGAAGCTTGACCGAGTGCGTCTGCTGGCGCAGACTAGCGCTCGAGCCGGAGTGCACCGACAGGTTGCCTACTGTTGGAGAGTAGCCGTCAAATGCGGTGCAGACATAGAATTTTGCGCATTCGCTGGTCAGCTGAATGCCGGGGTTTTCTCCGATGCCGCCCTCCTTGTATCCTGCGGATGGCCAGCCCAGGCAAGGAATGTTGGCGGGCCACTTCATCATGATCGATCGGGCAAATTCCTTCTCGTCCCCAGGAAGGGCCGCCGGATTTCTTTTGACATCGTCCTCTCCCGAAATCCAGAAAACCGGCAGGTTGAACTCGACCAGATAATCGCGCAAGGCGACCTCGTTTGAGTCAAGGATGGCGAGAGCCTGGCGCGAGAGGCGGGAATCCAATTCACTGAAGGCCCATCGATAGGCATCGATGTCTTTCTTCCATCCCATCTTATTCAGGTCCATGCCGCTCTTCAGCGAGCCTGTGCCGTCGCCAACGGGCAGATTGTATTGCCTGGAGGTCATCGCCGTTGTCACCAGGCCGTTATAGACACCCGCCAGCATCGTCGCAACGTTGATGCTGGCCGGTATAGAGGGGTCGGTGACAAACATGCAGGAAACATGGGGCAGAAAGCGCTCCAGTGCCTGGGTTACATTGACCCATTCCACCCGGTCGATGTCTCCGCGCTCATGAAGCCAATCAAGCCACAGTTCATCGGACCGGTCATGGATCAGGAAAAGTTGTGGCTGGCGGCGATTCACCAAGCCCTGCAGACAAGTCAGAGTCAGCCGCAAGTCCCAGCCGAGAGTGAACAAATTGTCCAGGCGCAAGGCAACAATCTCTCTGGCCGGCGGTTGCGAACGTGGGCAAACACTTGGCAGCGGCGACTGCGACGGCTCGCCGGCCGCGCTCTTCCGCGCGGCCCACGCCCCGGCCAGAGCCAGCGCCGAGGACCGCAGAAACGCCCGGCGGTTCGGCCGCGGGCCCTGCACGACTTGCTCGCATTCTTCAGCAGGTTGATTCAAGGTTCCCCATTCCCGTGATCTTCCAGTCATTCACTGCAAGTCCTTGGTCCATCCACCCGCCTTATCGCGGTCGCTGCCCGGCGGCGAAGGGTGTGGCTAACGTCCCGCGATGGTCATTCCGCCATCGACTACAAGGGTTGCCCCTGTCACAAAGGACGCGGCCTCTGAAACCAGGAATAGCACGGCGTCGGCTACATCGCGCGGTGTGCCGATGCGCCCCAGAGGATGGAAGCGCAACACCTCTCGAAGGGTTGCGTCCGGGTCCGGCTGTTCTTTGAGCCAGATGTCTGTCATCGGCGTATGGATATAGCCCGGACAGATTGCGTTCACGCGAATGCCCTCCGCGCCGTGATCGAGGGCAAGCGTCCGCGTCATCGCCAGAAGACCGGCTTTCGACGCGTCGTAGGCCGCGTAGGCATCATAGGAGGCAAAGGCATGCACGGAGGAGATGTTCACAATTGCGCCGCCGCGCCCCCGCATCCGCGGGATCGCATACTTCGAGAACAGGAATGCGCCCTTCAGGTTCACGGCCAGCACGCGCTCCCATTGCGCCGCGCTCATCTCCGGAACCTTGGCGGAGACATCGATCCCCGCGTTGTTCACCAGGATATCGACAGCGCCAAAGGTGGCAACCGTCTGCTCCACGGCGCCCTTCACATCGTCTTCGATCGACACATCGCCCGTCACCGCCAGCGAACGCCCGCCGCCCAGTTGCTCGATCTTCCGGCTCATCTCTGCGGCCGCCTTCGCGTCGATGTCGAAAACGACAACCGAAGCTCCCGTCTCGGCTAATCGTTCTGCAATCCCGGCTCCGATTCCGGCCCCTGCCCCGGTGATCAAAGCAATTTTGGAGTGTAAGGGAGAAGTGGACATCGTGCTCATGCGCCTCGTTTTCCAAACAATCTGCACCTGCGTTCCTTACCACTTAAGTTGGTTCGAACGTGATCATGCCAACCGGATATCTGCAAGGCATTGCGGCTGCCCGGCGATGCCGAGGTTGGCATGGTAGAGCGCGCCGCCGAAGTTTCCGGAAACTGGGTCATAACCGGGCGGCATGATCGGCATCGGCTCGGATTGCGCCGCGGATGTAACGAAGATGTCGGTGAGACGGGGTCCGCCGAATGCGACCGACGAACTCTGCTTTGCAGGTACACGCAACCTCTGAAGCACTTTACCCGACGGATCGTAGCGCACAACACAACCGCCATACCACTGCGCAGACCAGATGCAGCCTTCCTCATCCACGGCGAGTCCGTCCGGCAGCCCTTCTTCTGCAGGCACTGGCACCAAGACCTTTTTGTTTCGCACCGATCCCGTCTGTAGGTCATACTCATAGCTGAAAATGATCCGCGCCGCTGTGTCGGCAAAGTAGAGCCTGTCCATACCAGGAGAAAAGCCCAGTCCATTGGCCAGATGAAAGCCCTCGTCAAGAACGCGGACAACGCCGTCTCTTTCGACGGAGATCAGCGATCCAAGCCGGTAGTCGTTCCCTGGATCATAGTAATAAGTTGCGGTCAGGAACCTGCCCGCCGCATCCGCGATGCAATCATTGGCCTGGCATCGGAGGCCGGCAACTTCGCTTACAACCGGGGAGTATTGATCCGCACCATCCCACAGCCAGACTCCCTTGCTGTTGGTGATTACATAGCCACCCGTCCGGTTGCGGCGAAAGCCGTTGATGGAAAGGCCGCTTCTGACCAGCGAAGCCTTGCGGGACGGCCACTGCAACTGATAGAGGCTGCCCCCGACGCAGTCAATCCACTCGAGTGCGGAGCGTTCGGCGTCCCACACAGGGCATTCGCCGCACAGTTCGCCGAACTCGGCTGCTACGGCTACCTCCGGCATGACAGCACCCTCCTCCTGAACCCTTCCTTATGCCGCCCCTCACGTCTTGTCAAAACCGATCATCGTCACCCTGCGCGTGGTACTCCAGTAGTGTGGCGACGCGGCACTACATGCATTGCATTGGAGGTCCGGCGTTGCTCACCGAATGCTGTCGCGACCCGCAATGTGGACTACGTAACATTTGAGCCACGCCGCTATCAGAACGTGAGCTTTGCCGCAAACTCCATGATCCGCTGGTCTCCCGCGCCAAGCACCTGACCGAAGCTTCCATCCCCATAACCGTAATCAACATAGTTGAAATTGGGATGGTTGAGTACGTTAAACGCTTCAGCTCTGATTTCGAACTTGACGCGGTCGCGAATTGGAAATGTCTTGTACACAGAGGTATTCACCGACGTGTAAGATGGTCCGCGAATGGTGCCCACGCTGGCATTGCCAAAGAACCCGTATTTTGGATCGGTAAAGGCGCTCGTGTCAAACCACTCCGAGAGCTGGCCAAGCTTTTGATATGGCTTGATCTGGTCGGGCCGCGTGGCCAAACCACCCAGGCCGGTTTGCAGCGAGGGCGCGTTGGCAAAGCCGCTTTGGTGAAGAATGAGCCCCGCAATGCTCCAGTTTCCGAGCGCCAGGACTTTCGCGGGATTTCCGTGGCTAAAGAATGGAACCGGGTAGACGATCGTCGATGCGAGGTCGTTGGTGAAGTCGTAATCCGGAGGGCCATACTCGGCATGGAAGTTGCGCGAGTTCTGCGCGCCGTATCCTACCGACGTTGGGGTCCCTCCAGTAACTGCTCCAAGATCCGACAGCGTCTTGGAATAGGTATAGGCCAGCGTCAGTTGCGCCGATCCGGCCTTGTAAGTAACCGACGACTGCAGTGAGTTGTAGTTGGACGATCCGCCGTCATATCCCCCGTTATAGATCCCGGCATATCCCTTATAGGGACGGGTGTAATCAGGCGCTGATATTCCTTCATTGAGGCAGGGGTCGAATTCGTATGTCGTCGAGGGCAACTGTCCGGGCGCGAGGCATCCAGTGGTACTCGGAGAAGTCACCGGGAGGGGGAAATTGATGTCCTGGGTGCCGTTCAAATGCCGCCCCTGGCTCCCCGCATAGGCTACCGCCGCCACAATATTCTTCCCTATCTGATGCTCGACCGTGAGGCTGTAAGACTGCAACTGCGCGGGCACATAGCTGGTGGGCATGTTATTCATCGATTGCGTGGTGGGCGCGGAAGCTACTCCTCCCGCGGTTCCATTACTAAGCAAGGAGTTATAGATGTTTGCGGTCAAGTTGTATGGAGTGTTGAACTCGACCGCGGGATACAGGGACTGGAATGCAACTCTGGTATACCCTATTCCATATCCTCCACGAATCGATGTCCTTCCGTCGCCGAACAGATCTAAAGCAAACCCGACGCGGGGAGCGAAGTTGGTTTTGGAGGGAATAAAGAACCCGCTCGGCACGCCATTCTGACCTGCGTACTCAATTCCATTCAGAAGATTGGCCACCTGCCCACCGGAAGTAATTGGCTGGTTCAGGTCATTCAACAGCAGGGAGCCATTCATATTCACAACCGGCGCCTGGGAGGCACTGTACAGAGTAGGACTGAAACTTGTCACCTGATTCCCGCTCAGCGTGTCGGACGAGAAATACACCCAGCGCAGACCGAGATTAAGCGTAAGCCGGGGGAGCACTTTCCAGTCGTCCTGCAGGTATGCTTCACCCTGGCGGTAGTGGTAGATGCCATACCGGTTCAGACTGGACTGGGAGTAGGTCGCATCCAAACCGAGCATGTAGTCGGCCATTGGATCTCCCGAATGCGCCCCGCTGAAGTAAAAGCTTCCCACCGGATTCGCATTGATCGAACTCTGCCGCTTGATGCCGAACATGTAGAGCGCCCCCGCCTGGAGAATATGCGCCCCTTTTACCCAACTGACATCGTCGGATAGGAGTCCCTCGCCGTCGGATGCAGTGAACGGCTCGTTGCCGGTTCCATTTCCCGACCATCCCGAAGCAATGGAGATATTGGGAATCCTGTTCAATGTCGGCGCGTTGGGGAACGCCTGCGTGATGGTGACTCCGGCGGGCAGAAGCCCCTCATTGGGACCTGCGCCCACGCGCAACCGGTTGTATGTCTCTCCCGCGGTCGCGGTATTGATCAACCTCGGAGTGATGGTGGATTGCTCGCGGATGATCCCGTTGAAGCCCGTGGTGTAGAAACTGTCGGTAACCGTGGAATAGGGAAGGCCACCCCAAAGATCGTATGGGAATCCATTCGTCACCGGCTCATACATGATGCGTGCGGTCAAAAGGTTGTTCTTGCTCAGATAAGTGTCACCGCGGAACTGATAATCGAGCTGATTGGTCGTATCTGCTCCCGGATTCTGATAGTTCTCAAACCCCGCGGCAGTATTGTTCGGTAACGGCACATCCGCTCCTAACAGAGCAACCGCAACCGGATCCAGACAGGTCGGACTGATCGTGTAGGGTCCGCTCAGACAGTTCGACCTCCCCTCTGAAGCCAACAGCGCTACACTGCCCGAGTCGAGCGACAGCGGCAGGATGTTCCCATTCGCATCCGTGGGCAGCGTGGGGCTGGCGCTGAAGTCTCCGTCCCGCATGGGCTGCGTCGGTACAGCACCTCGCCGCACCACCCCCAGCGTGTTGATAAACCACTGATTTGAGGCAAAAAAGAAAGTCTTGTGAGTTCCCTTGCTGCCGTCGTAGATGCCGGGAATCTTCAACGGTCCGCCCAGCGTGTATCCGAAGATGTTCTGATGCAGAGGATCGTTTGAAGTGGAGAAGAAATTGACCGCGTCGAATTTCTCATTCCGCAGATACTCCCATGCGCTCCCGTGAAAGGCTTCCGTGCCACTCTTCGTAATTACAATGACCTGGCCTGAGCCCGCCATCCCATACTTGGCGCTGTAGTTGTCCTTGAGGACGCTAAACTCGGCGATGCCGTCGGTCACCGGTTCGATGTTGAAGTTGGCCAGGTTGCCGGTGTTCATGTTGTACATGCCGTCTATGGTGTACGTGGTGTACTCAACGGACGCCCCATTGACGATCAGCGTTGTCCCGCTTCCCGCGTTCCCGCCGCCGTACATCTGATCCGCATAGGTCGTGCTCGCCACGCCGGGAATGGCAATCGCCAGCGATTGAAAGTTCCTGCCATTCAGCATCAGGTTGTCTATCTGCTCTGCGGATAGTGTCCCGCCGCTCTCCGATGTCTCTGTGTTCACCTGCAGCGCATCGGCCGCCACGGTAACCGAGGCGTTCGTATCGCCCACATGCAAGACCGCATTGCTGGTCGCGCGTTCGCCAGGGTTGATGTGAATTCCACTCATCACCTGCGTCCCAAATCCAGGCTTGGATATCGCGACAGTGAAAGCGCCGACAGCCAGGCTCTCGGCTGAGTAGAAGCCCTTTTCGTCGGTCGTGTACGTCCTCGATACACCCGTCTCCTCATTGGTAATCGTCACCGTCGCCCCTGGAATGAGTGCACCGGTCGAATCTTTCACGACTCCCGCAATGGCCTCAGTGGCCAATTGTGCGGAAAGATTGTTGGCGACTGAGAACAGGAAGAGGACCACGACAAGTTGGAGAGCCACGCTCCGAAGAAACTTAGCCATTGCAAAAGCCTCCATAATTCCGCTTTAAAAACTCGTACACATTAGCGTTCTTTTCATGCATGGTTGTCAAGAAAAATTTCACGCTTTGTTTTCTCAAAATAACATGATTAGAATCATTATTTAAGCAGGACGCTCTGAAAATAGGCATCCGTGTCCTATCTCTCCGAGGGGCTATTTCCGTCAAAAATCGGCCTGAAAGCGTGAGAATTTTCTCCGATCCGAGGGATTCGCCGGCTGCCCGCACGTCACACGCCGAATCAAGTTGCGCTCGATTCGTTCCGGCCCTCTACTAAAAAAAGGGCGCCTGTCTATTCCTGGAACAAGCCATTCTCCGCCACCCCGCTGACGGACCGCAGACCTTCCTGCGCGATAAACCGGACGCTCGTCTGGAAGACCGCGCCTGGGCCCAGGATCGGTGCCCGTCCTTCCCTGATCGCCTCCTCAAGCGTCTGCGGGTAACTGGTGCAGGGTTCCACCAGCAGCGTCTGATACCCGCGCCAACCTCCATAGCAAGCAAAGATCCAGCAGGAGGGGAAGGTATCCGCAGGAAAGACCATGCCCATGGTGAGCCGTCTCTCCAGATCCGTGACCGCAAACCACCCTTCCCGAAAGCCGTGTCCGTAGAGGAAGTAGACCAGCCGGGAAGAAGGCGATTGGATCCTGCGCAAATCTGTTTCCGCGCCTTTCCGTTTTGCCGTGGGCCAGCAAACAGGGGTGTCAGCGTCGGCAAGGGATCCGGGAAACCCGGGGTCCACTTCCACCCTCATGGGCGGGAGGTCCAGACGGTCGCCCGCGGAGACGGCGAACGCCGGATGGAGCGCGAAGAGGAAGGGATACTCCTCCGCACCGCGGTTTTCAATCCTGTAGGACACCTCAAAGCAGGCATCGTCGCCGCGCAGCGTCAGGACCTTTTCCACGGACATAACGCTGATCGGCGTCTGGCATTGCAGCCGCAACGTAACGCAGCCGTCCTCGTGCGTGCCGCGCGCACTCCAGGGCAGGCTCCAGATCTCGCCGTGGTCGGGCAGCGATTCACCGTGGATCGTCGCCGGAGCGGCCGTGGGAAACATCTCTTCCCAGCCTCCGCACCAGAAGTTGTCGAATGCGGAGCCGAACTGGACCTTCTGCGGCGCAATGCGCGGATTTTGCCAGATCAACTCCCGGTCAAGCGGCTTGTAGAGCACGCTCCATATCCGGCCTCCCAGTTCGGGAAGGACCACAATACGGAGCATCCTGTTCTCCACGATCACGGCCCGGTGCGAAAGCAGGGTCCAGCGCTCGTCAATGCTTGGCATCTTTTGCATTCCTCCCTCGCTGGCTGCCGGGAACTTTGCTCCCCTGCTCTCATCAAGCCGTGGACGGCTCGAGCGTAGTAATCAGAATCGTTCCCGCAAGCGTGAGTACGCCTCCGATGATCGTGCTCAGCCCTATGGTTTCATGAAGGGTGATGGCCGAGATGACCACGCCGAGAAATGGCATCAGGTAAATCGAAACCGAGGCCTGGCTGACGTCCAGGCGTTTGAGCAGAAACATCCAAAGCACCATCGCCAGACCCCAGCTGAAAACGCTCAGCACCAGTAGTGCGATCCAGGCCTCAGCCCCGTAAGATGCGATCGAGGCCCGCGAGATCGGTTCTGCCCACGGCATCAGCAGCAGGATAGCGGCAAAGGCCAGCGCATATCCGTAGATGAGCACTTCCATGGGACTGAAGTGGTTCAGCAAGTCCTTGCAGTAGACGTTATAGAGGGCGCTGCCCAGGCACGCCAGCAACACCAGCACGTTACCCAAAAGAAACTGCCCGCGGGCAAGATGGAGTTGCGCCAGATCGGGAGTGGAAAGGATCAGCACTCCCCCCAGCGCAATGGCCAGACTGACCCAGCGCAGCCGCGTCATCCGCTCCCCCAGCAGGATGGCGGCAAGTACAGCGGTGAAAACGGGAAGCGTGAGGTAGATGATGGCTGCATTCGATGCCGTGGAACGGTCCACGCCCCAGGCCAGGAGCACAGAGCCGGGGACAAGCCCGAGGATTCCGGCCACAGCAAAGGCGCGCAGATTCCTCCCCGTCCACCGTGCCGGCCGTGTGGCAGATACCTCCGCCCCGACAGACGGGCGTGCAGACGCTCTTGCCTTGCCCCGGTCCCAGCCTAAAAACGGCAGCAGGACCAGCGCGGAGATCAGAAAGGTCCACGCGCTCACGGTCAGTGGTCCCATCTTCCCGGTCGCCACCTTGTAGGCGGTGTACTGCGCCGCCCACAAGGTGTTCACCAGAACCAGAAGAAACACATCGACAATCCTGGCTTTCCTTACTCTCATCCAGGCACCTGATTTGATGCTCGCGGAATCCGCTGCCGGGTCAAGGCCGGCGAAGTTTGTCCTCTATTCATCACTCGATGACCGTAATGGGCTTGTACAGGCACTCCCGGACAGTCGCTTCGTCAAGATCCATTCCAATTCCCGGCGCCGTAGGCAGCGCCCACTGGCCGTCCCGCAGTTCGATCTCCGGCTTGGCCAGGTGAGAGCGCAGGTGCGAGGGGAAAAGATCCTGATGAAACAGCTCCACATAAGGACAATTCTGAACCACCGCGCCAAAATGCCGGGTGGCGGCTGCGGTCAACCCCGTCTTCCAGGCGTGCGGGATGCACCGGACGCCGCGCTCGTCGGCCATGCGCGCGCAGCGGATTGCCTCCGTCAGACCCCCTACTCTACCCACATCCGGCTGGATCACGTCGCAACCCCCGCGCACGATCAACTCGCGGAACTCATGACGTGTCTGAAGAAACTCGCCCACGGCAACAGGCGTCATGGTCGCCTCGGTCAGGCGCGCCAGTCCGTCGAGATCGTCGGTGTGCAGGGGCGCCTCCACAAACAGCAGTCTCTCCTCCTCGACGCTGCGAAGCACCCAAAGCGCATCGTTGCAATTCTTCCAGCGGTAGCCAACATCGATCATGAAGCCGCCATCGGGGCCCACCCGCTTCCGGCACTCGCGAATGAACTTCACCAGTTCCCGGTCGTTCACCAGGTCGTCGAACAGCATCTCCATCTTCATCGCCCGGAAGCCGAGCGCCAGGGCGCGATCGATCAATTCCAGGCAACTGCTCTGCATCTCGGACCATGACCGGCCCTGCGGCATGCTTGGAAACAGCGTCGCATACGGAGTCACGGACGGCCGCACCGCACCACCCAGCAACTGGTATGCCGGCACTCCCAGAAGTTTGCCGCGCAGATCATGAAGCGCCACGTCGATAGCCGACGCCAGCATGATGCCGAGCCCACGGCGCGCGTGGTAGATGGTTCCCTCGTAAAGCTGGTCCCAGAGTGCTTCAACTTCGATCGGATTCTGCCCCAGCAGAAGGTCGCTCACGCTACGGCTCCAAATATGTGCCGTTGGCGTTTCCAGGAGCGCCGCCATGACGTTGGGCGGGGCATCGGTTTCGCCCACCCCGTAGACGCCGTTGTCCGCAGTCACACGGATGACTGCCGTATCCACTGCCCCATCGCAGTCCTCCGGACTGGCGTGTGGAGAACGAAGCTGAAGGCATTCGATCTTCCTGATTTTCATTTCTGCTCTCTCCCTCTTCCTCTGGCAAGACCATCTGTGCTGGAAGCGAAGTCCCGGCGTCGCGAAGAATCCTCAAGATTCACCTCAACGCGTCGGGTTTCCCCGTCATTGCAGCGCACGTCTTTCCCTTCCCAGGTCAAGGAGCCTTTATAGAGCTTTAGTTTTCTCCAAGTCAAGAAAATTTTCTCGGATTCATGCTAGACTCTTCGCAGAACCGGCACCATGAGGCTTCTTTTTCTGTCCATTTCCTGCTGCGGCCGAAGCCCATATCTGTCCGGGTTTCCGTTGATGCATGGGATTCCGCTGCCCTGGCCGACTGGAAGGCAGCCGGCCACGGTAAGCTTCCCGCGAGGGATTTGAAGATGATCGCTACCTGACGCAGGCTTTGATCGGTCGCTCCTTTCTTCTCAATCCGCAGTCGGGATGCCTTCGCTGCGACCACGAATCATTCTCCCCAGCCCCGGAGACCCGCATGGCCCAGATCAAATCCCATCCAGGTTTGCTGCCTTTGACCACCGCTTCCAGCCAGGCTGGAGGATTCCGGCGCCTGCTTTTGCTGCTTGCGCTCCCTGCGCTTTTGGCGCCGTGCTGTGCATTTCCGCAGCCGGGCAAAGACGCTGAATCTCCAACCGTCGACCAGGTGCAACGAAGGTTCTCCGATCCTCCGGCAGATTCCAGAATCATGATGCGCTGGTGGTGGTTTGGTCCGGCCGTGACCCGCACGGAGCTGGGGCGAGAGATTCGCGCCATGCGGGCGGCCGGCATCGGGGGCTTTGAAATCCTGCCAGTCTATCCCATGTCACTGGACGATCCGGCTTCCGGCATTCGCAACCTTCCTTATCTTTCGGCTGATTTTCTCGATGCACTCCGCTTTGTTTCGAGCGAGGGCCGTACCCAGGGGATGCGTGTCGACCTGACACTGACCAGCGGCTGGCCCTATGGCAGCCCGTATGTGCCGGTTACGCACGCCGCAGGCATGCTGCGAGTCGTTTCCCTGCCGCTCGCCGCCGGGGCCGACTCCGTCGCGCTTCCTTCCATCGATACCGGCGAATCGCTCCTGGCCGCTTTCCAGACCGACGGCGATGGGAAGGACTTTCATCATGCGCTGCCACGCCAGTTGGCTTTGGACACACAGCAGGCCCGCCTGCGCATTGCCGTCCCTTCGCTCTCACAGCAAACTGTTCTTTTCTTCATCTCCAGCCGCACCGGCCAGATGGTCAAGCGCGCGGCTCAAGACGGATCGGGCTTCGTCCTTGACCATTACGACCGCGCAGCCATCGAGGAGCACCTGCGCATGGTTGCCGATCCCATGCTCAAGGCCTTCGGCGACCATCCTCCCTACGCGGTCTTCAGTGACAGCCTTGAGGTTTACGACAGCGACTGGACACCCGATCTGCTGCGCCAGTTTCGCCTCCGGCGCGGCTACGATCTCGATCCGTTTCTTCCCGCCCTTATCGGCGACATTGGACCCGACACTGCCGCCATTCGTCACGACTGGGCAAGGACTCTGACCGAGTTGGTCGAGGAGAACTACCTGAAGCCGGTCCAGGCATGGGCGGCAAGCCATGGGACCCGCTTCCGGTCTCAGAACTATGGAATTCCACCGGTCATCCTCTCCAGCAACTCGCTGGTCGACCTCGCGGAAGGAGAGAACTTCCACTGGAGGGAGTTCTCGGAGACGCGCTGGGCCTCTTCGGCAAACCACCTTTATGGACGCTCCATTACCTCCGCCGAAACATGGACCTGGCTGCACTCGCCTGCCTTCCGCGGCGCGCCGCTCGACCTGAAGGCCGAAGCGGACCTTGATTTTCTGAATGGGGTCAATCAGCTGGTCGGACATGGCTGGCCCTATTCCCCACCCTCCGCCGCATCACCCGGCTGGAGCTTTTATGCCGCCGGGGCATGGAACGATCACAATCCCTGGTGGTTTGTCATGCCGCAAGTCACCCGCTACTTCCAGCGTGTCAGCTTTGCGCTGCGCCAGGGCAGGCCAGTCAATGACGTCGCGGTGCTGCTCCCCACCGACGATGCGTGGAGCCAGATGACGTCCGCAAATGTTTCGGTCAGCGAACAGATGCACACACTGATTAGCCCCGGCCTCATTGCCCAGATTCTTGACGCCGGCCTCAACTTCGACTTCATCGATGGGCGCGCCATCGACAAGGTAGGGATACCCTACCGGATTCTGATTCTTCCCGGCATCCGCCGCATCCCATTGGCCACCTACCGCGCCATCCAGGACTTCATCCGTCGTGGCGGCACCGTGCTGGCCACGCGCGCCCTCCCCGCACTGGAGCCGGGACTGATCGATGCCGCTGCACAGAGTGCGCAGATCCAGCAGCTGAGCCGGCAGCTCTTTGAGTCAACCGCTGCAGCTGGCCAGTTTCTTCCCGATGAGTCCCAGCTGGGTCGAGCCCTTGGAAAGGCTCTGCAACCCGATGTAACACTCTCTCCCCAGACCCAGGACATCGGCTTTGTGCATCGCAGGCTCGCCGACGGCGACCTTTACTTTCTGGTGAACACCAGCAACCAGCTGAGACACTTCTCGGCAGTCTTCCGGGTTACGGAAAAATCAGCGGAATGGTGGGATCCCCATTCCGCGAAGGCCACATGGGCCGCTGACGGCAACTCCCTCGAGATCGCACTTCAACCCTATGAGTCGCGCATCCTTGTCTTTTCAGACCATGCCCGGCTCTCCCGCCTCCCCGCGGCGCAGCCGCGCCCGGAAGCCGGCCTCGGGCCGCCGACGCCGGTCATCGACCTGAGCACGAACTGGAAGGTTCGTTTTCTTCGCGACGGTCAAACCGCGCAATTTGCCGCGCTGCATTCCTGGACTGATCAAAGTTCCACGCTCTACTACTCAGGCCAGGCCGAGTACACCAGGACCTTCGAAATCCCAGGCTCCTTCGCCAGCCCGAAAGTCAGCGTCCACCTTGACTTCGGGCCGGGTGTCGCCTTCAGCCGCCAGGGTGAGGACTCGTCCGAGATGATGGCCCTGCTCAACAGCCCTGTCCGTGAAGCCGCGGCAGTATGGGTGAATGGCAAACCAGCCGGCAGCGTATGGTGTCCGCCTTACGAACTCGATGTGACGAAACTGCTTCAGCCTGGAACCAACCGGTTGCGGATCGTGGTGGGAAACCTGGCCATCAATGAGATGGCAGGGCGCGCTGCGCCGGATTATCGGCTCTTGCACCACTTCTATGGCCAACAGTTCACGCCGCAGGACATGGACCATCTGCAGTCCCTGCCTGCGGGGATACTTGGCCATCTCCTGCTGCGCGCAGAGTGAGCCGAGAACCATCCCCCACTGTTCGGCGTTCAAAGGCGCATATTCTTCGCCGCCAGGGGAGCCAGAATCTGCTGTCCGTAGGCAAGCACGCAACCAGGCGAAAGTGCGCGCGTCTGGCCCAGGAACTGCGCCGGTCGGCCAGTCCCTTGCGACCCTTTCTTGTTGTTCACGCCCCACCCGGCCCAGTAGTCGCCCGCACCGATGCTGGCCGGGTTGTTCCCTTTCTCCTGTGCCTCGTGCAGCGCCTTCATCACGTTGGCTGCCACCTCCAGGTAGTCAGGCTTGCCTGTTTGAGCCGCCAGCACCGCAAGACCATAGACAGCCAGAGGCGCCTCGCCGATATCGCCCTTGATTTCGCCCATGCTCCCGAAGGTGTACCCGAGAGCCCTGTCGAGGGGGCCCAGAATCTCGCGACGGCCGGTGACGGCATAGTAGTTGGCCAGCGCCATGATCGCGTGCTCCACAAAACCATCATCCCTGGGAAAATTCAGATCGCCCATGAAGGCCGGCCACGCCCCATTGGGCCGCTGCAGTTTCAGGAAGGCCTCCACCGGGGCCGCGGCTCGGTCGAGATATGCCTGCTCTCCCGTGTGTTCGTAAAATTGGCACGTCATGTGCAGGTAGACCGAGCCGGTGCGCGCGTCTATCTTTTCAAAGTCCAGCTTCAGCCCCAACAGGCTCTGCCCGCACTCGGCTATCCACCTGCCTGCAAGCAGGTCTCCGCTCACCCCTGACCATGTCAGCGGCCCCCAGAGCCAGGAGTGGTCCGGTTCGCCCGCGGCCGCCGTCGCCACGTAGCAGTGTCCGTAACTGTGCGTCCACATGCCCCAGTGAGGATGGTGCTTGATGTCCACGTCGTAAAGGTGGCGCGCAGCCTGGCAGGCGCGCTCCCATGCGGCCGGTTCGCCGGTCCGGTAGTAATAGAGAAGCACTCCCAACAACTGATCCCGCTCGTTGTTCTGCCAGTAGCCTTCGCGCGGCATCTCTCCCAGCGATCCCCACTTCGAGCCAGGACCGCAGTAATAGTCCGTGGCCGCGGTAAAATACTTCCAGTCTCCGTAATCGAATTTGCCGTAGCACTTGAGCGTATCGATGCTCCGGTCCAGCCAGTCAAAGCAGCCCTTATACAGATCCTCAAGCAGCGGAAACCTTTCCCGATCCAGTGGCTGCAGCGCGTCCAGCGCGTTGGTTGCAGCAACATACTCCGCATCCAGGTGTCCGCGGACAGGCTGCAAGCTCCTGGCCCACCACTTGGTCTCAAATGTCGAGCGCTCTCCTTGTCCACCCCAGACGCTCAGCACCATATCCTGCGTCTTTGCCAGCCCCTGCACGGCATCCAGGCTCTCTGTGTCGGCGTCTAAGAACGCAACGTAGGGATGCGGCATTACCGGCGTATAGTTGCTCTTCACATAGCGCTGCCTTCCATCCGGATTCGCTGGCAGAACCGGCTTGCTCAGCAGATGCTTCGTTGCCCGCTCCGGCCAAAGTCCCACGCTCAGCAACCCATCCTGCACCTCAATCTCGTTGGGGTATTCCTCCCAGAACCGCGGGACCCAGACCCCCAAGCAGCGCTCCTTGTTCTCCACGTAGAGCCAGCCCGGGCAGCGCTCGCCGTTGCAGCCCCCGCTGGACAGATTCTGAATCTTTCCATCCGGATTGCGAACCTTTGCCCAGTAAGAGTTGTAGTCTTCCTGCAGCACATAAACCGGCCAATCGTTTAGGAAAGGTCCGTCAAAGACACCGCGCTCGCAGCCAATCACCAGGCGCTCTCCCGCAAAGGCAAACGGAAAGTGGACACGAATGTCCCGCACTTGTTCAGACAAGTGGTCCGTTGCATTGATCCAGGTCAGTTGCAGATGAACCTCCGGACGCGACCGGTATACGGTCCATCGCGCAATATAGTCGAAAAGACCGTCTCCCTCTTCAGCCCTGCAGCGGCCTTCCACATGCACCACCGCCCGCACCGGGCCGCGCTCTTCGATGGTCACGGCACGGCTTTCACCCGCCAGCGATGCCCTGTACTTTCGACCATCGTGGCGAGTCACTACCACGTCGCCGCCGGCCTTCACCACCACTGCTGCCGTTCCATCCCGGTCTGACGCGCTGATCGCCTCCATCCAGCCGCCTGTCGAGCGCGCCAGCCGCAATGGCATTTCGCCGCTGTCGATCACCACGAACCCGTTTTCTTCGCGCACCAACTCCGGGCCCGATTCCCCTTTCCCCTCTCGCAGGACATAGGTTCCCGGACCGCTCTCCGCCTCAAAAACAACCAGCAGCCAGCGCACGCTTCCATCCGGCCATCTCATGCCCGGCCGCATTTGCGCCATCACCGCCTTTCCCGCGGGCGAATAGACTGCCCAGTTCGCTGTCTCCCGCACCCTGCCCCGCGCAAAGGGGATGCTTGTCTCAGCCGGTGCGCCAAGCGGCGCGGCGCCTGCCGGGCCCTGCACATGGATTCGGATTTCACTCTCGGGAGCTGCTGGCTCCATCTCCCGGGCAGTTGTGTCGAGTGGCAGCGCCGCTTCTGCGCCCACCGCTTCAGTTCTGATCATCGAACCGACCGACAGCGCTACCCCCGCCCCGATCGTTCTGCCCAGGAAGGCGCGGCGACTATACTCTCCTGGCTTTCCCGTCATAGGGATCCTCCGGCCGCAACGTTCTTCGCGCGATACTGGGTGTAGAGGCTCGCCAGCTCATCGGCGCGGACTGCAAGGTAATCGCCTCCCAGTTCCCGCGCGATCACCTCCGCCATGCCCATGTCCGTGAGCCAATTGGCAAGAAAAATGTAGAGGAAAGCCGGACGAGATTTGGGAGTCCAGCGCCGGATCTCATCCACCATGAAACTCACGGCCGATTGCTGCGCCCACGGCGTAAAGGTGAAGCCCTCAGGAGATGAATTGGCGGCCCTGAACCAGGGAACTCCCTCTACTTCCTCGACAAGGTTGGAGAGACTGGTCTGGTGGCTGCGCGCATAATTGCCCAGCACCCCGCGTACCCCGCGCATGCCCGCGAACATCTTTCTCCGTTCCGCTGTCATCTCCGAGTACGTGGCAAGGATGTGGGTATCGAGGCCGGCAAGGTAGTGCTCTGAAAGTTCCATATAGTCCCGCCATATCTCCTCCTGCTGCTCCGGCGGATAGTTGGCGGCGTAGTCGTCCTCGTGAATGTATCCCACTCCGCTGAGCGCATTCACAAAGTAATCGCCTGGGCGCGCTTTCTTGTAGTAGTAATCCAGAATGTCCGGCTGCCCATCCATCGCGGTCGGTCCCACCTGCCAACCGATGGGAACCGTCCCGTGCCGCGGGTCATCGAATAGCTTGCGGTAATAGTGACGCTGGAAGTTCCACCCGTCGCCATCCGACCGGATGAACGCATAGTAGACCTTGTTGGTTTGCGGCACAGCGTCGCGGGTGGATTGCTTCAGGATCGCGGTTGTTCCCGAGTGGACCGAAAGATTGCCCACCGTTGGGGAATAACCGTCATACGCCGTGCAGACGGAGAACTTGGCGCACTGGCTCATCAGTTGCACTCCCGGCGTTTCTCCGATGCCACCCTGCTTGTATCCGCTCGACGGCCAGCCAAAGCACGGAATGTTCGGCGGCCATTTCATCATGATCTCGCGCGCGAATTCCTTCTCCTCGGCTGGCGATGCGGCCGGATTCGTCTCCGTGTCGTCACGCCCTGAGATCCAGAGAATCGGAATCCTGAACTCAATCAGATAATCGCGCAGTGCGGTTTCTTTCGGGTCCAGAATGGCCACGGCCTTGCGCGACAATTCGCTCCCGATTTCCTTGTAGACCCACCGGTATGCGTCGATATCCTTCTTCCAGCCAAGGGTGCGCAGGTCCATGCCCTTCTGGCTCGAATCCGGAGCGATCCCCTGCGGAAGATCGAACTGATCGGATAGCTCCGGCGTCACAACCAGCCCTCCACGCACCGCCGCCAGCATGGTTGCCGCATTGATGCTCGCCGGAATCGCGGGGTCGGTCACGAACATCTGTTTGACCGCGGGCAGAAACTCCTCGAACAGCTCCGCAATCCCCACGCTTCGAACGTCCTGCACATCGCCACGCTCGCGCAGCCACTCAAGCCACAGTTCGTCGTAGTGATCGTGGATCAGATACAACCGCGGCGCCACCCGGTTCACAATTCCCTGCAGACACGACACCGTCAGATTCACGTCCCAGGCGCGTGTGCTGATCTCACCCGGCCGAAACACAACCAGTGTCTTTGCCGGTGGCGCGGACTTGGGACACACTTGCGGCTTCTCTCTGACCACGCCGGCTTGTGGCCATGCCGCCGCAGCCCCGCCAACTGCCAGTGTCGAAATCTGCAGAAATTTTCTTCTGTCCATGTGCGCGCGCAGCATCGTCGTCCTTTCTGCTCTTCCGCAGTGACTGGTTTACTGCTTCTTCTCCGGCTTCTCCGGTGCGATGGCCTCGCCTGGCCTGAGAAACGTGATGCGCAGCCGCGAAACCCCGGCAAGAAACAGCCTCGCGGTCCTTCCCGCCTGCGAGTCCGTCTCGCCCTGCCCCTCGCCGATCGCTTCCGGATACCATCCATTCGCCATCTTGGTCGGCGAGAGGTTCACGCCGGCCATCACCTCCTGAATCCTCGCCCGGTCAACGATCATCCTGGGCTTGCTCCATCCCAACGGGTCCTCCACATGCCGGTTGAAGCTGATATAGACCCCATCCGTGTTCAACTCCGGGTCGGTTGCATGGTTCAGCAGCATCACATACATGCCGAGATAGCTATTCCAGTGGATGGATGGCCCCCAGAACATCGCTCCATCCGCATGGGTAAAATCCTTCTCCGCGGCAAAGACCGGCGTGACGTGTCCCCAGAGTCCTGGTTCGTTCCACCCACCCCTGTACCACTTCATCGCCTTGCCGGATGGATTGTTCCGATCCGCCATCGCCAGGCGCGCGGCAAAGATTCCCTGTTCCGCAAAACTCGGATCGTAGCTGGTCCCGTAAAAGTAGAGATACTTACCCTCGCGGTCAGGGACAAAGGAGAAATCTCCGGTCCCGCCGACATCCCAGGGGCTGGCCGAGTCACACTTGATGGAAGCTGGGTTGGAGCTGAGGAGGAAGCCGAGGTCCTCCCAACTGTTGCCGTTGTCTCGGGAATGTATCCAGGCTATCTTGGGCGCCGTAGGCAAGTGATTGTTCGATTTGCACAGCGCATCCGGTTCATAGTGGTAGGCGCCGTAAAGTGTTCCGTCCTCCGCCTTCCACGTCGCCTCGATCCAGATATACAGCCGGTCGTCCAGGTCACCGAGATGAATCTGCGATCGGTAGCCCATGTGCGCTATGTCAGAGCCCGATGAAAGATACTGATGCCCGTCGGCGGAGTTGAACATGTAAAGCGTCTTCCCATCCCAATGAACGGGACTGTTGGAATCGACGTCGTGCATCAGCACCAGGGGCGCTTCGCTCAGCATCACCCCCGGAAGCTGATCCCTGTCTGCTGCGGCCTGCTGGCCGTGCGCCACCCCCTGATATAAACCTGCCAGCGCACACATGAGAACAACTCCGATGGCGCCCGATTTGTTCCGCGTCCGGCTCTCTTCGCGATCATCCCTCATCTCTTTCACGGCCTCCTTATTTCACGTTGAGCTTCGCGCTTACACCAGCGCCCTTCGCCTCATTGCGCATCTCCCTGTTTGAGGAAGGTGATCTCCAGTCTGGAAATGCCGGCGATAAAGAGCCGTCCCTTCTTGCCGCATAGCTTGTCAGACTCCCCTTTCTCCATTCCGACAATCTCCGGGTACCATCCATTGTCGAGAGCATTTGGCTGCGCAGAGCCTCCCTGCGTCAGTTTCTGCACCTGCTCGCGGTCGAGAATCATGGTGGGCTTGCTCCAGCCCTTCGGATCTCCGATATCCGCATTGAAGCTGATATAGATTCCGCCCCCTTTTAACCGAGTGTCGATCGCGTGATTGAGGACCATGACGTACATCCCCAGATAGGTATTCCAGTGGATGGATGGCCCCCAGAACATCTCGCCATCTGCGTGGGTGTAATCCTTCATCGACGGGAAAACGGGAGTCACATGACCCCATAGGCCCGGCTCGCTCCACTCCCCCTTGTACCATTTACGGGCACTGCCGGAAGGATGGTCGCGGTCATCGAAAGGAAGACGCGCGACAAAGACGCCCTGCTCCGCGAAGCTCGGATCGTAGCTCGTTCCATAAATGTAAAAGAACTTGTGAGCGGCATCGGGCAGAAAGCTCAGATCTCCAGTTCCGCCCGCATCCCATGGACTGGCGGAATTACAGTCGATCCGGCTGGGGTTCGCGTCCAGGATAAAACCTAGATCGTCCCACGGCTTTCCATTGTCCTTCGACCGTATCCAACCGATTCTCGGCGCCGTGGGAAGATGCGTGTTGGCGAAGCAGACCGTATCCGGCTCGTAGTGATAGGAGCCGTAGAGCGTTCCATCCGCATCGCGCCAGGTGGCCTCGATCCACATAAAGAGATGGTTGTCGGTGCCGTCGCCGTTGAAGCTCACAGGCTCGCGCGCGCCCAGATTCGCGATGCTGGTTCCCGAAAGCCGGTAGGGGTGATTGTAGGAATTGAATAGGTACACCGTGTCGCCATCCCAATGCACCGGGCTGTTCGAGTCCACCGCGTGCAGAAGCTGACGCTCTTCAACCGCGACGCCCGGCATCTGGAGCAGCGGCGCTGCCTTAAGGGCAACAGTCGGCGTCTGCGCGCCCTGGGCCTGCTTCTCGTGCGCTGTCGACTGGGCCCGGCTTCGTAGCGTTGCGAAGAACAGCAGAGCGAGAAACAGAACTACCGCTGACCTTGGTGAGAAAATCCCCTTGTACCTACGCATAGTTATCCTCATAAACAGACCTGGGCGTCGAATGCAGGCCTGACGCGCCTCAACTTCTCTCTGCCGCAGCACACCGTGTTGCGCCTGCCATGATCCGCACTTCTCTCTCGAACGCATGAGCCTCTCATCCTTCCACCACCACACTCGATCTTGAATTGGGAGATCGGATGAACAGGAACAAGGCTGCCGTAGCGACCAGCGGTAAAAGCCCTGCGATCGTGAATGCCGGAACATACGAGAACCGGTCGACCAGGAAGCCAACCGCAAAGGTCAAGGCTGCCCCGGCCAGGCCCGCCGCCAGGCCGCTGAGCCCGGTAACCGTAGCTACAACATCCTGCGGAAAGAGGTCCGAGGGCAACGTCAAACCCATCGTGGCCCAGCTCGCATATCCCCAAAGTGCCCCGCTGATCAGGGCCAATGCGAGATATGGGCTTTGGACTCGTGCCACGGCGACCCCCAGCAGCATCGGGATACAGCTCACGGCGCATACCCACCTTCGCGCAGAGATGACGTCCATTCCCCGACGGATACAGTAGCCGGAAATCAAGCCGCCGGTGAAGTTGCCCAGGTCGGCCGCGACAAATGGCAGCCAGCCAAACAACGCGATTTTCTTAAGACTGAATCCATGCGCGTCGCTCAGATACTGGGGCAGCCAGAACACATAAAACCACCAGATTGGATCGGTGAGAGCACGCCCCAGCACAATGGCCCAAACATTCCTGTCCTTTGCCAGCCTGAGCCATCGCTGCGTTCCCCGGTCTCTGGAATTGCTCACCAGGTGCTGCCCTGCTCGGATGAAGGATCGTTCTTCTTGTGTCACCCTTGGGTGCCGATCAAGCGGATGATAGTTGCGCAGCCACACGAAGAGCCAGATGTAGCCCAACAGGCCGGAGAAAACAAATGACCAACGCCAACCGAATTTCAGCGCTATCCATGGAATCGTAAGCACCGCCACGGTCGCTCCCACGCTGGAACCGCTGTCGAATATCGCTACCGCGACACTCCGCTCATCGTCCGGGAACCACTCCGCCACGGCCTTGCTGGCCCCTGGCCAATTCATGCCTTCTCCAACCCCAAGCGCCAGCCGCGACAGCACAAATGCGGAAACTGAATTAGCCAGCCCGGTCAAAACGTTGACTGTAGACCAAAGAACCACAGCCAGCGCCAGGCCCAGGCGCGCCCCGACAAGATCAAGCAGAATCCCACCCAGCAGCCAGGTCAGCGCATAGGAGATCTGAAACGAGCCAAGGATTCTGGCCAAAGCCGTGTGACTCAAGTGGAACCGCATCGCAATCATCGGCGACAGGACGGAGAACGTCTGGCGGTTGATGTAGTGCAGGACAGTTGAAAGAAAGAGGGTGGTTACAATCACCCATCGAACCCGGCCGGGGCTCGACGCCGCCTTGGTCCTGTCTCCCCTCTGCGGCAGCTTGAGATTCAAGAACCCCATTCGACATCGTTCCTTTGACCCAGCTCGCACGCCGAGAGGTTGCACCGGCGCCTTGGCGCCGTGTGTTCAGATTGGCCACGTAACCGCTGTGGGATGAAATCTACACCCTTGATCGCGCTGGCACAACGGCCATCAGCGCTATACCTCCGGGATGATTGGCATCGACTTGATGGGCGCCCCTCATTGCGCCCAGCGTCCGTTCCGGCTTGCCAGCCCGAGAATTGTCGGCTTTAGCTCTTTCGCCCAAGGGGCTGATCCAGGATCTCTTCCTTCACCGGATCCCAGTAGAGCCTCTTGCCGCTCCAATAGGACTGAGCAGCCATAATGGTCACAATCGCGTGTGAGAATCCGTGGTCCACATTCGCATTAGGCTGGCTCCTTGATTTCATGGCATTGAGCCAGTTCATCAGATGAATCACGCTGTCGTCGCCCGGACCATTGGAGTTGGGCGGCTCAACTCCTGGAAGCTTGATCACTTCTTCGTGGTCTTCGGGCGGACTCGTCACCGGAACACCGGTCATCTCCGGCGAACCGGCATATTCATCCCGTCCGCCTTCGCGGCTGACCGTAAACAGCGACGATCCTTCCCCGCCATAATTGGCGATCGTTCCATCCCGTCCCTGTATCCTTGCAAAGCTGCGGAAGCTGTTGCCGAAGGTAGTCTTGAAGGTATACAGGAAGCCCTTCGGATAGGTAACCGCCGCAACGCAGGTGTCAGGGTTCTCGCGTCCATCTTTCCAGGCAAACACTCCTCCGTTCGCGACGACGCTTTCCGGATAGGATTCATCCGTCCACAAATGAACCAGGTCGCAGCCGTGGCTCATCCATTGGTCGAAGAGTCCCGAAGAGAAGCTTTTATACAGGCGAAATTCCAGGTAAACGTGCGGATCGAACGGCTGGTACGGCTTGCCCAACAGCCACCGGCTCCAATCCGTATCCTCCTCCCGAAGCTGGGATTTGCGTCCGTAGAGCCAGCTCTTCCACTCCATGCGCCGGTCCTGCTCCATCTCCGCGGAAAAGCCCGTGTCCACGCCCACAAAGCGCCATCGCTCTTCGTTCACGTTCCATTCCTGCTCAATGTGGACGATGTCGCCGATGCGCCCAGCCCGGACAAGATCGCGCACGGCCAGTTGGTAGGGCTCGCTGCGATGCTGCGCTCCCACCTGAACCATCTGCCGGGAAGCCTTGACCGCATCGCGCGCCTGCCTGGCCTCGGAAAGCACATTGGCAAACGGCTTCTCAACGTAGCAATCCTTGCCCGCCGCCACCACCTCCATGCAAAGCTTGGCATGCTGGAAATCGCCCGTGGCGATCATCACGCCGTCAATGTCTTTATTGGCAAGCATTTGTTCCGAGTACTTATACGAAGCGGGCTCCAGGTTGAAGGCCTGCTTCACCTTTGCCGCCCCACGCTGCCGGGCCAGGCTCCATATGTCGCATACGGCGATCATTTCAACCGGAAAACTCTTGGCCGCCTGCTGAACCATGTCGAGGTGGCCCCCGCTTCTGCCTCCGCAACCAAGCTGGGCAAGATGGATGCGATCGTTGGCGCCAATCACCCGCCCGTATGATCGCGCGCTAAGCCCCGCCGCCAGCATCGTTCCGCTTGCCTGCTTCATGAAGGTGCGCCGATCAGTCCCTTGCTGCAATTCGTCCGCCATGGCTTCCCCCAACTCCTTCCTTGCTCTTGTTGAGCACATCCCCCGGATCGGGAACGCCTCATATTGCGCAGCGGAGCCTTTCCTCGTCAAGCTCACTCGCCGAATCGGCGTCCAGATAAAGCGTTACATCCGGATGCGTGCGCAGGATCGTCGCCGGACATTCCGTGCCGATCAGCTCTTCAAGCGCCCTTCTAACTATCTTTGCCTTCCGCCGTCCCGGCACCGAGACAATCAATCTGGGCACGCTCAACAACACGGGAATCGTCAGGGTAAGTGCGGATTGTGCAACCTCATCGAGGCTTGCGAACCAGCCCTCGGCAACCTGCTGCTGCCGGCAGACCGGATCCAGATCCACAATCTTCATGTCCAGCGGATCGTTGAAGTCGGCTACGGCCGGGTCGTTGAAGGCCAGATGGCCATTCTCTCCAATGCCCAGCAGGCAAAGTTGCGGATTCGCTGCGCGAAGCCTGGCGCCGTATTCTCTGCCGGTTCGTTCCGGATCTGGGGCGCTGCCGTCGATCTCATGGAACTCCTTCATCTGCACATTTTGCGTCAGGCGCTCCCGCAGGTACCGGCGAAACGAGGCCGGATGGTCGGCAGCAATCCCAACATACTCGTCCATATGAAAGCCGCAAACCTTCTTCCACGGTAGCCCACGGATACCCGTAAGCGCATGCAGGGTTTCCAGTTGAGAGGCACCAGTGGCAAAGATTACCGGGATCGTTTCTTGTCTCGCCGCCAACTCCATCATCGCCTTTGCCGCAGCCGATGCGGCGGCCATCCCGGCTTCTCTGCCACTCCCATAAATCGCTACTTTCACCCTGCCCGCCCGCAGGCATTTGGTCTCAAGATTCTCAGCAGTCATCCAGGCTCCTTCGTAGTTCCCACACTCCACCACTGCCCTCCATCGCCAGCGCTCTGATCGGCATTTTGCTTCCCTACCTCGCACGCGTCGCTTTGCAGTTCCGCTATTTCGAGGGAACAACGGCGCCCTTTGCCTCCCCATCAACAGTTTCATGACTGCGCCAGATCCAGCTTCGGTCCGTCAGCTGATCTATTCTGCGGATTCGCCGGACCAGCCCTTCATCGTTTCGTTAAGCATCACAGAATTGAAACGCCCAGAGGGCAAGACTGTCAAGATTTGTTTCATTAAACATGTGAAATTGTTTCACGAAGTACGAAAAAATACGCGTTTTCCCCTTCTGTCCGCCTAGACTGGCGCCTCCACGCAGCAAAATTGCTCCAGGAAAGGAAGCGTGCAAGCGCCATCCGCCCTGCCCCTTGCTCTCTCTTCTCATTGCTATCAATCTTTGAATCAAAAACTTAACACTGGAAATTCCTAGAGCGATGGAACGTTCCGGCTGGCAACTTTTCTCCTCGTCCCCGCCCCAACCATTTGCTCAATTCTTTCCATGGGCTCATGGCTGCGGCTCCGTGCCCACTCCGGCATCATGCCGCGTTCAACCCAAAAACATCATTTTCAAGAACATCGCTGCCGGTCCCCACAAGCCATATCTGTTGTGAATTTCGGCAGATTCATGCATATTGATTGAGGGTGAGCGGAGCAAATTTTCCTGATCTAATCCGAGGATTTTCCTAACCGCATGAAACGAAAAGACCTTGCTTCGTCTAAAGTCGGCCTTCGAGAGATTGCAGCATCCGCAAAGGTCTCCGTTGCAACTGTTTCTCGAGTGCTGAATGGCAATCACCGGGGCGATCCTGCTGTGCAGAAGATCGTCATGGATGTTGCGGCCAAACTCAACATCGATCTTTCCCAGCGCAACAAGACTCGGGCATTGGCCTTCGTCCTCAGCAACCGGGCCATGCTCCACTCCTTTCACTCCAAAATTCTCCACGGGGCGCAGACCTTTTGCACGGCGCAGGGCTGGGACATCGTTTTCCTGTCCCTGAACTATTCATCCCAGGCTCAGTGGAATGAACTTCACCTCCCCAAGGTCGTGCAGCGGCGCGATGTTGTCCGGGCCGTTATCCTGGCGGGAACAAACTCCGGCAATTTACTTGAGCTCCTCGAGAACAAAGGCATGCCCTTTGTAGTCCTTGGCAACAACGTCATAGGGGAGTTCGAAACCCAGCGCCACGACGTGATTTTTTCCGACGATACTCAGGGCAGCCAGGACATCACCCGCTACCTGATCAGTCTCGGACATCGCCGCATCTGTTTTGTTGGCAACCTGCGCCTGCCTTGGTTCGGGCGCTGCTTCGCCGGGTATTCCCGCGCCATGGAGGAATCGGGACTGACACCTGTCAGCAGCAGTATTGATTCCGAGAATGAAACGGAGATCGGATACCTGGGGACCAAGTCTCTGCTCTCTCGCGGCGACCAGCCGACCGCCATCTTTGCTGGCAACGACACGGTAGCACACGGCGTCTACAAGGCGCTGCGGGACAGCAACCTGAGTGTTCCGGACGATATCAGCGTTGTCGGTTGCGACGACACCACCGGGGAGTGGCTTTATCCGCGCTTGACCACCATTCGCGAGTTTCCCGACCAGTTAGGCAGGCAGATGGTGGAGATGATTCTCAACCGCATCGCCAATCCCGGTCTCCCGCCGCAGCAGATCACGATTCCTACCGAGCTGATCAAGAGAGACTCCTGCCGGGTGATTGCAGCACCAAGGGAAACTTAATCACTCATGGCCGTCGAGAGAGCGATAATCTGAACTACTTTTTGAAGGCCTCCGCTGCAGATAGAACCCGATTCCACATTGGCGCAAAGTCCCTCCATTTTGCATGCCTCTTACAGCCCAGTTGCTGCCCCTGATACGACGACCGGCCGCCGGTTAGGGCGTAGCACCGCCCGGTAACGAAGGCGCAGTCGCGGCGGCAGAGAGAACGCACAACTGCAGCCACCTCTTCCGGCTCTCCCGTGCGCTTCATCGGTATGCAGTCAGTCTCCGTGCCCTTGCCCCCAGATAAGAGAAGCTTTGCCCGCGATCCCCGCGTCATTCGCGAGGATATCGATCGCGTTATTCCGCGCAATCAGATTCCTGACGCCTCTGCGGCGCTGGAGGAGTCCGTTATGTCCACGGCAATCCACTGGGCGTTCAGGCCAATGCGCGACGCTGCCGCCTTCGCTGCCGCGCCATCGGTGTCCGCGATGTGTCCGCGATCCACACTGTGGCCCCGGCGCTCGCCAGACGCGCTGCCATCGCCTCAGCAATACCGGTTGCGGCCCGGTTATAACTGCATGCTGGCCGCGCAAATCAAACATCGGCATCTTCTAACTTGGTTCACATCTTGGAAAGCGTGCTCCCCCGCAGGCCTTCCAGCCGACGGCGCAAGAGAATCGTTTCAGAAACATTGTCGGTACGGTTGCAATTCATCCAGTCTGTCCAAACATACTCCACGGCGATGAAGCCCTTGTACTTCTCCCTGCGCATGCAGCGGACCATACCGGCAAAGTCGATTTCATTCTCTGCCACTGAGACTTGCAATTGGCCCGCGGCAGCGCCACGCGCATGGGCGTGCGAAGCAAGCGGCACCAGCGAGTGCACAGCGGTCGCGGATGCCCCAGCCGCAACGAAATGACCGTAATCGAGCGTGAGAGTCAAACCAGGCACAGACGCGACCAGGCTCTTGGTGCTCGGTATGTCTCCGCAAAGGGACCCTATATGCGGCTCGATTGCGTATTGCACACCGGCACTGAGCGCTGCCTGCTGCCGCCAGCATGCTTCCTCCACGGCTACAGCAAAGTCGCTGGCGCGTTTCCTGCCCTTGTGCCACACACCAGGAAGGCCGGTCAGATGTTTGCAACCGAGGGCTGCACAAAGATCCAGCGCCAGAAGAAATGCCTTGTGGTTCCTTGAGCGCACACGAGTGCTCGGATCGTTTGCCGCTGCGACATGCGGCCCCACCCCCGTCTGCAGGAAGATGTCTGAGACCCTGAGACCCGAGGATTCAAGGTCGCGCTTTACTTGTCTCGCGAATCCGGTGGGATTCGCAATCAGCCGGCTCGGCTCCAAACCTTCGCTCCGCTCAAAAAGGCCGATATCAACGTACTCGAACTTGAGCAGCCGCAACAACGCAAGGCGCTCAGCGAAGTTGAGAAGCGGAAAGCTGTACTCCGCGCAGGATAGCTGAATCATGGCATCCCTCTGGCAAAGCATACTCACTGGGAGCGGTTTGGGGGCCGGTTAAATGCAGATTCCGTCAGAACGTCTCCACAGCGACGCGACCTGGCCGGTAAGACATTGGCGCCCCGCTATTTCGTCGCGGATGCTGGCACTAGATGGGGCCTTTTGACAAACTCCTATAGCCGGCTCTGCCGGTAAAGTTCTTCAACGCGCTCAAGTGCCTGGGTGGCCGTCGTGCGGTTTCGCAGATGATCAATGATCGGCTCTCCTCCCACGCGTTGCAACGCAATGTATCCCGGATAGCGTGGCCTCACATAGGCGGTCTCGACGCTCATAAGGGTCCTCCCGAAAAAGTCGCTGCTGACTGCATTCAGCAGCGGATCGTGCCATGCCGCGCGGCTTGCGGGCTGGCCTCCGCAAATGCCGTAAAGCATGCTTTGGCATCTGCGGCCGCTTACGAACAGGCAATAATCGAGAGCCTCGGCAGTCTTCGTGCAGTGCGCCGAAATCGCAATGCCGGTTCCGCCCAGAATGGTGCGCAGCGCACTTCCGCCGCGAAGAGAGACCGGATTGGCAAACTTCAGCAGGTTGGATGCGAATCCGGGCCGCGAATAGTTGCTGTACGTGTAGGCAAAAGGGCAGTACGCAAATTCATCTCTGCTCGCCATCGCCTCGTAGAGCGCAATCGGGTTCATGCCGTAAATAGATTCCGGGATATAGGAAGCTAGTTCGCGCAACTCATCCAGACAGTGCATGGCGATGGGCCGATCGAACAGCTGGTCTTCAGTGAGAACGACTCCACCTCTCGAAACGCACATCGCCATGAAATTCAGAAACAAATCCGCGCCAAAGCCGGGCATGCGCACAAGGCCGCGCTTGGCCAGCTCAATAAGTTGTTCCCAGTTCACAGGGGGTTGATACCCATGCCGTTCGAGAAGATCCGGCCGAAAACTCGCCGCGGGGGCTGCGGCGTCGACCGGCAGCGCGTAGAGTGCCCCTCCGTATTGATAGCTGGCAAGGCACGGACCGAGCGCGTCCGATTCGAGTTCTTCGAATGCTCCCGGCTGCAACATCGGCAACAGGTTGGCCAGCGTATGCTCCCTGTGGACATCGCCCAGCATGGGATGGTCCACAATCAGCAGATCGTAGGACTGTGACAGTGTCGCGAGCTGCGCATGACCAAACTCGTCCAGGCTGCGCTTTTCCCATTGAATGCGTATTCCGGGATGCAGTTCCTCGTAACGCTGCGATGCAGCAACAAGCGGCGGCAGAGCGCGGCTGTGATTCCAGGTGATTCCTCGAAGACACGCCTCGCTCATCCCAATCCCTCCCTCAGGTCTGAGACCCGGATATTCTCTCCAGTCCTTGCTGATACGCACGCTGCCTCGATCACCTCCATGGCCGCAACCCCGAGCACGCCAGGCGATCGATTCATCGCCGCATCGGCAATGGCGTCGATCAGGTTGTGCGCCGGAGCCTGATGTGGATAGATCTCGTCTTCTGGCAGGCAGGGAAATGACTCACAGATGCCGTTCATCCGTGTCGCCTCCATGGTGCCGCGCCAAAGATCGAGATAAAGCATCCCCTCGGTTCCAAAAACGCGCACCTCATAGGTGCGCAGGTTGGTGCTGGTGGCGCCGGTGCTGGCCACGGTTACAATCGCCCCGTCATCCATCCGCAGATCGAGCGCGTCATAGATATCCTGCGATGTGCCGTCGTTGTGAAACCGCGCGAATACCTCGTGGGCGCGCGCGCCTGTCAGAAATGTAAGATAGGCAGCTGCGTGGCTCACCTGTGCGTAGATTTGACCGCCACCGGCAACCTTCGGATCGCTGTAAGTCCCCGCGCGCGGGTACATGTAGGGCTCGCCGTGCGTCGGAGCCGTACTCTGGCCACGGATCAAATGACTCACAGGATTGGTCATCAACACACTGATCATGCGGATCTTCCCGAGCACACCTTCGCGAATCATCCTCTGCGCGGCAATGGCGTGCCAGGTGTAGTGCCAAGGGCAGCTAATCAGCAGTTGCAACTCACGCTGCCTTGCTAGCTCCACAAGATGATCTGCTTGGCGTACCGTGAACGTCATCGGCTTTTCAAGCAGGACATGCTTGCCCGATCTCAAGGCGGCAGCCGCCTGTTCATAGTGAAGGTTCGGGCTGCTGCTGATCACCACGGCCTGCAATCCCGCCAGGGAAAGCAGTTCCTCGGCGCTGGTGCAATAGCCCGGCACACCAAAATCGGCAGCCACTTTTTGCGCTGCTTCACCGTCGGACTTCTGAATCGCGAGGAGTTCCACCCGCGGATCTGACAACAGCGCCGGGATATGCGCGAATGTTGCCCACCAGCCCGCGCCAATCACCCCGCACTTGATCCTGTCCTCCACACGCGGCCTCCCTTGGTCCTGGCTCTAAAACTGGAGCAGTTGAAGAAAATCGCGATTGAGTTCGACTCCAAACCCTGGCTTGTCTGACAATGTCACATGCCCCGCCACCGGAACAGGCTCGCCTACGATCGCATCGAAGATCGGGCGGACCGTCGTGCCGTCGCCTACTGAGAGATACTCCGCGAAGGGCGAGTTCAAATTGGATTGAACGAAGTGGTAGTTGTACACTCCGGACCCATGCGGTATGACCGGCACACCGTATGGCTTGGCAATGGCCGCAATCCGTCTGACCGCCGTCATTCCCCCGCACCATTGAAGCTCCGGCTGGATCACATCGCATGCGCGCGCCGTCAAGATCGACGCAAAAGCCTTGTAATCGAACTCCAGGTTACCGATGGCGACTTGAATCGGGGAGATGCGGGAGCGCAACTCCGCATTCAACTTCTCAGCCCAGCCATTTTCCAATGGGTCTTCAAACCACTTCACATCGATTTCCCTCACGCGCTCCGCAAGCCGTGTCGTGAACTCAATATCCCAGGAGAGGTAACAATCCACCATCAGCTCCATCTCTGTTCCAAGTTCCAACCGGCATTGCTCCAGGCACCTCTGCATCTTGACCAGACCATCGCGCCGGTCTACCGCGCCCCATGGAGCCGCCACTTTCACCCCCAGAAAGCCGCTGTTCTTCCAGCTGGACACGAGGTCGGGATGCGTCGTCACGTAGCACGGGATCGTCGGCTTGGTGCTTCCTCCCAGTAGCTTGTAGACAGGCAGATTCAGCGCTGTTCCCATCAGGTCCCACAATGCCAGGTCCACGCCGCTCATGGCCATGGCAGTTACGCCGCCAAGTCCGTAAGGGAGAGTGGAGCGGTACATCTGGTCCCATATCATTTCGATATTGAATGGGTCCTCGCCGATGAGGAAGCGGCTGAAATGGTGCGCGATCGTAAGACAAGCCGCGGGCCCGCCCCCATAGTTGACTGCACAGCCCGTCACCCCTTCATCGGTAAGGATCTCTATGGCATAGGGATCCTGCCCCGGTCCCATCCAAAGTGAGCGCAGACGAGCATACTTCGCGTAGCCTGACATGGGGTTCGCGATTTTCGCATGCGTCTGCCAGCCTCCTCCCCAGTACTGGGATTCACCGAATTGCGCACCCCTCTCGCCAGTATTCCCCGAAAGAACCTTGTAGAGCCGGATCTCGCTGATCTTCATCGTCCTCAACCTCCCCTCAGGCCTTGCCTGACTCTGTTCGTGCCCACACCCAAAAAGAAATATGCCCGGCCATTTGGAAAATGCAAGCGGGAAATCGATTCATTCGCGATTTGCGGATATCGCAATCTCTTCTGTCCTGGCTTCGCGCATCTGGCCGGTGCAATAATAGGTTCCACTATGCTTCATCGTGCCGGGATTTCCCCGTCCGCATACAAGTTGGCGACCGTTTCCCGAGCCTGCGCGGTCCTGCGCATCTTTGGCGACGAGCGTCCGTTGTCCCTGACCGATGTCGTCCAACGCACTGGTCTCGAACGCACCATCTGTTTCCGTATCCTGAAGACCCTCGAAGAAGAAAGCCTTATCCGGCAAACCCGCAACAAGAAGTACGCCACCAACATCAGGATTCTGAGCGGCCATCGCTTTCGGGTCGGCTATGCTTCGCAAGCCAATGATTCCTTTTCCAGCGCGTTGGGGCAGGGATTGCGGTGGGCTGCCTCATCCCGGCCCATTGACCTCATTGAGGTCGAGAATCGATACAGTGCGGCGGCGGCCCTTCGCAATGCTCAGGAACTGATCCGGCATAGGGTTGACCTGGCCATCGAGTTTCAAACCTATGAGCGAATCAGCGCAAAGTTAGCCGGCCTTTTTCGACAGGCGGGCATTCCAATCATTGCTGTCGAAATACCTCATCCGGATGCTGTGTTTTTGGGCGTGGACAACCAGCGCGCAGGCGTTGCAGCAGGAAAAGCCCTGCTCAAGGCGGCGCAGATGCAGTGGGATGGAAGATGCGATGAGGTCCTCCTTCTTGACCTGAACATGGCCGGTTCACTGCCTCACCTGCGCTTGTCCGCAGCGCAAAATATTCTAAGCAAGGGCATCAAATGCCGCTTTGCCCTGACTCAACTCGAGTCGCGGGGCGAGTTTGTTCGCTCGTTTGAGATGACTCGCCGCCACCTTCAAGGGGTTCCCAAGCGCCGGACTCTACTCATGGGCATCAACGATTACGCGGTGCTCGGCGCTCTGCGCGCATTCGATGAAGCTGGCCGCAGAGGGTTTTGCCTGGCCGTCAGCCATGGGGGCGGACCGGAAGCGCGGCGCGAATTGCGCCTGCCAAATACCCCGCTCGTTGCGGTGATCTCCTTCTCTCCTGAGAAATATGGCGAGAGCATCCTTTTGTTAGCTCTTGACATGCTGAATGGCAGGGATACCCCTCCCGCCGTGTATATGCCTATCCAGGTGCTCACTCGGAAGAACGTCAACGATTTCTACCCGCACGATACTTTCTTCGCCTCGACATGATCGAACCGCACGGCGAGCGAGAGATCTCTTTAAGTCGCCGCGTCTCTTCACAAGATTGCGATATCCGCAATTGCCATCGCGTAAGGAGTCGCCCAGATCCTGCCTGCCGCGTAAGCGTGACGTTCTGGCCGTCTGGACGAGGGGTGGGGTTTGATGAGGGATTGGACCGTATGTGTCCTTGATCGATTGAAGTGGACACGACCGGTTACAGGAAGTGTATGTGTCAGCCTTGCCCGGTGTTGACTTCGTCGACGTAGCCACACAGATCCACCAAGCCGTCCTCACCACCTTCCACCTTTCCACAAACGATTACGGACTCAACCAGCTCCGCTACGATCTGCGCAAGTTCAAAGGGCACGGCTTGCTGGAGCGCGATGGACGCCGTTACGCCTACCGCTTGACGACCAAAGGACTCGATGTCGCCCTGCTCTTCCTGTTCTTCCTGTTCTTCCACAAACGGCTTTGCGGTCCGCTTGCCAATAGCCGCTTCCATCACAAAACCGAACCGCAGTGCAGACCAAACAGCAAACGTGAAACCACCTGCCACAAGGCCGGCAAGGCCATCGAGAACATCGTTGACCTGTCAAGAGCAGCCTGATGTTACTGCGCGTTTGTTGAAGTATTTCTGTTTGCGAATTTTGATCCAAGAATCTACGAACTACGTCCCAGCTCAGCCGAGACCATGCTCCACATCACCTTCGCACACCTGCTGCTACGACGGGGCGCTAGTTTTAAGCAGGTTCTTCGAGGGCCAAAATCCAGGCGGCTTCTTTGACGCGATTTGTACGTTGCCGCCCAGGGTTTTGACCCACTTCAGCGACCCCAGCACAATCTGAGCTGAATTGGGATGCCTTGTGCCCGATTCAGGTGAGATGACGCCCGAAGATGCGTGCCGGAAACATAGGCGCGCCCCTTCGCCTCTGCGTTGACCGCATACAATCTCCCTATGAGGCAAGCACCCCGGTCCATCCGCGGACTCCGCACGGCACTGGCAGACGGAACGGCACGACCGTCCAGTCTGGCGACCGAGGCTTTGGCGCAGGCAAACCAGAACGCCGGGCGTAACACCTACCTGTGGCAGAATGCCGATTGGACGCTGGCCGAAGCGGCGCGCGCCGAGGCGATGCCGCGCGGAGTGGGCGGGCCATTCGGCGACGGGCGCAGCGCTTTCTGGGGGCTGCCTGTCTCGGTGAAGGATTGCTTTGACCTGGCCGGAGCGCCCACCAGTTGCGGTGTGCGTTTTTATCGCGAGCTGCACGGCGCGGCGCAAAGCGATGCGTGGCTGGTGGAGCGGCTGCGCGCGGCCGGAGCGGTGATCGTCGGCAAGACCCACCTCCATCCGCTGGCCTACGGGATCACGGGCGAGAATCCGGAGTTCGGCGACTGCGTGCAGCCGCGCAACCCCGGCGCGCTGACCGGCGGATCGTCATCGGGAGCGGTGGCCAGTGTGCAAGAGGGCTCGGCCGTGATCGCCATCGGCACGGATACCGGAGGGTCCATCCGCGTGCCGGCGGCTCTGTGCGGCCTGGCCGGTTATCGCGCCTCCCATGGCCGCGGCAACTGGTGCGGCGGCGCGCATCTGGCACAGTCGTTCGACACCATGGGATGCGTCTTTCGGGATATTGAGGATGCGCCGCTGCTGGCCGGTTTGTTTGCGCCGGAACCGGCGAAGCACGCCACGGTCTTCAGCCGGTTCGCCGTGGTGGAGGAGAGCTTTCTGCAGGATTGCGAGCCGGAGATTGTGGAAGGCCTGCGCGCAACCGCTCGCGCGTTGGAGGCGCTCGGCCTGCAGGGAGACCGCTTCGGCGCCGGCTGGTGGGCGGAGTCGTTCGAGATCTTTGCGCCCATCCAGGGGTGGGAGGCGGCGCGCATCCACGACGGGCACTTCGACCGCATTGAGGCTTCGCTCCGCGAGCGGCTGGAGTGGGGCGCGGGGATCGGCGAGGCGGAGATTGCCGCGCTGCGCTGGAGGCATACGGCTTTCCACGACCGCATGGATGCGCTGCTGGCCGAGCACCAGGTGCTGCTGCTTCCGGCCGCGCCTGTTGCCCGGCTGGCCGTCGGTGCGGACCACAGCAGGACACGCGCGCGCCTGCTGCGCTACACCACGCCGTTCAGCCTGGCCGGAGTGCCGGTCGTCACGGTTCCCTGCGCCGCCGGCGGAGTGCAACTGGCCGCGGCGCGCGGCCTTGACGAGCCGCTGCTGCAACTTGCATCCTGCCTTGCGGCCAGCGCTCAGGTCGAAGCAGCAAACGACCGCCAGGCCCGGCCATCGTCTCGTGCGTGATAGCTTTCATTTCAGCTTTTATTTCAGTCGTCCACCGGCGTTTCCGACCCACGAGAGATGAAACTCTGGGTGCCCCAGGTTAAGGGCGGCCTACAAGTTAAATGAAATGAATGACTTGGGAAATACGCCTAAGCTTTTGTGCTAGTTTTGTGCTACCCCGCCAACGGCAACTCCGTTTCACGAGGTAGTTGCCGAGTACGCGACGAATCGCCCGCGACAAAGTGTAAAAGTGTATTTGACTCATTGCAATGAGTCAAATACACTCATCATATGGCTAAGAGGCTGCAGGTCATCATTCAGGACCCCGAATATCGCGACATCCAGCGTGCGGCGCGTTTGCGCCGCGTGTCCATTGCCGAATGGGTTCGGCAGGCACTTGTGCAGGCCCGCAGGAGCGAGCCTGGCCGCGAGGTTGCGTCCAAGCTCGACGTCATTCGAGCGGCGGCACGCATGGATTTCCCTACGGCCGATATCGATCGAATGCTCGAAGAGATCGAACATGGTTACGGTTCGGGCGTGCAACCGTGATCTTTGTCGACTCCAACATACCCATGTATCTGGTAGGCGCCCCGCATCCTCATAAAACCGATTCCAAGCGTTGGCTGGAGGAATTGGTAAACGCGCGAGAGCGGTTGGTGACCGACGCGGAAGTGCTGCAGGAAATACTTCACCGCTATGTGGCGATTGACCGGCCGGATGCGATTCAGCCGGCGTTCAATGCTCTGCTGGGAGTCGTAGATGAAGTATTTTCGGTGGATCAGGCGGCAGTCGAGCGAGCCAAGGTGATCGTGCTGGGTCAGAAAGGCCTCTCGGCGCGAGACGCAGTACACCTGGCCATAATGCAGATCCAGGGGATCAATAGAATTCTGAGTTTCGATCAAGGATTCGACGGTTTCGCGGGGATCACTCGGTTGTCTTGAGGCCCAAACGTGTGGAGACGCGCGGCGAAGAAACCGCATAGGGAAGAGTAGGCGACGATGCACCAACTACACAGGAATCAGGTCAATGTGGATTCAGTTTGGCGTAAGCGGCTGCTGACCTCTGAATTAGCTTCCCTTATTCAAACCGGCACAGAATGGACCGCGGACTCCACTACGCCTTCTATGCGGAGAGCTGATAGCCGGCTGTGGAGTCTTGGTATGGTTAACTGATTAGCGGAGACAAACAGAGTGATCGACTGCAGAGCCGCGACGAAGAGCTATGCCTCTCAACCTGTTCTCCGAGGCATAGACCTCGTTGTAGAACCTAGCATTTGTGCCTTATTAGGCGCTAACGGTGCTGGCAAGTCCACGCTGCTACGCTT
>VFSW01001246.1_pt1 | contig 38663 bp, 45 predicted proteins | sample 5358111 | NCBI WGS metagenome assembly VFSW01 (sample SAMN11554181, study PRJNA540505) | mine drainage metagenome | isolation source: sediment from site ElyBrook_90M | place: USA: Ely Copper Mine, Vershire, VT | collected 2017
AAATCAGGCATAGTCGAAAGGCTATCGGGGGTTCGAATCCCTCCCTCTCCGCCATACTTCCTGTGACCTCTACGGCGTTTTACGGACAACTTCCCGGACTTCAACCAGATGGAGTCCGCCGTGCCCAAGGCATCGCTGTACGTCCGCAGCAAATCCGGTTACTGTTCACCCCCAACTACACTAAGCGACCTCACCGACAACTCCCGTTTCGTCCTCTCGTGGTACGAGTCTGGCAAGAAGCGATTCCAGCCAGTCGGCAAATCTGCGGCTCAGGCTCAGCTTGCGCTCATCGACAAGACCGCCGAACTGCAACGCCTTGCGGTCGGCGTTCAGCCTACCGTAGTTGACCCCGGCACCGTGCGGCAGTCTGTGCTTGATTATCTGGGCGGCATCAAGGATAGGGTCGGCAACGACGGCTACGGTGCATCTCCGAGAACGTTGGCCGCGTATAAACGTCGGCTGGGATTTCTACTGGAGTTCGACGGTTCGACTTCGCTCAGCGATATTGACCAGAAATATTGGGAGCGGTACCGCAGATTCCTGCGGACCCGGCTCAGGAGCGACCGCTATGTGTTCAACACGCTCCAAGCAGCCAACATCTGGGCGCGGTCAATCGGGAATCTCACGTGTGCCAAGGTTCTCCGTGAGACGGCTTATGCACCGAAGCCGGTGAAGGCGTACACCGAAGAACAGATGACCGCGTTCTTCGCCGCGTGTGATGCGACCGAGGAGTTGACGTTCCGGTTCTTTCTCTACTCCATGTGCAGAGAGCGTGAGGTTGCCTTCAGTGAAGTCGGTGACGTTCTCCTTGATGAGAGCAAACTGCACATCCAACCGAAGCCTTCCAGAGGCTTCAGGCTCAAAGGTAAGAAGAGCGGCCAGAGTGTGCGTGGTCGAAAAGTTCCGTTACCTCGGTGGTTCACAGAGAAGCTGAAGGAGTACACGAAAGGGAAGAGCGACCACGCGCTGTTGTTCCCGAACGGTCGGGGTACCGTGGAAGGCCACTTCCTCAAGAGGTGCCAATCCATTGCACGCAGAGCCGGTCTGAATAAGAAAGAGTGGAACCTGCACCGCTGGAGAAAAACAGGTGCTACCATGATGTACAAGAAGGGTATTCCCGTTCCCCTCATCTCGCGCTTTTTAGGCCATGAGTCGCTGACTGTGACCCAGGCATACCTGGACATCAGCGACGAAGCGAACGAGTACATGGTCGATAAAGTCTCTGAGATTTTTCCACTCTAGCGGAACAATTTCTGCTGAAGTGCCAAGCCCCGGCTCTCGCTGGGGCTTTTTCTTTGCTTGCTCATAGGCCGATTACCGGCACAAATTCCTCAATATCGCAGTAATAGTAGGAAGCTATGGCAGCTACAGAAGACAATACCTCACCTGAGATTGACCTTGACGCGCCTGTAACTCGTCGAGAGTTGATGACAGCCTATGACAACCTGAAGAATGCCACCCGCATTCTCTCCTGGATGGTCGAAGCGACCATGGACAGGACGGGTGTGTCTGTTGGCGACGTTCGCGCCTATATCGACAGGATGACCACGCCACCAACCAGCGGCATGGTGAACCAGACCAAGGTTGACAACCTGATATGGAGCAAGTGATGGGCGACTACATCTACGTCGTGAGACCGTCCGGTCTTGGGCTTACTCAGGAACAATATCAGGCAGACATGGATAAGAGGTTCAAGGGCACCAGCACGGTCGCCATCGTGCTTCCCTTTGAGGTAGAGTCTGCCGAACGCATCAACAGTATCCACCCGTTAGAGCCGATGACATGGAATCTGGAAGTGTTCCCGATGGGTAAGGACGGTCTGCTGGTATTCCTGCAAAACATCGGGTTCCAGTTTGACGACCTGGCTTCGGTCATTCGGTTCTCCGAGGAACTCAAGGCTCGTGCCGAGCACGTGACAGAAATGGTGAAAGCAGATGAATAACAAAATCAAACTGCATGGTGCAGACCCCATATTGGGTTTAGTTCCCGAAGACGCGAGTCATACCGACCTCCGACCAAACCAATCCGGGTATGAAATCTACTGGGAGCGCAAGGAAACCAAAGGACCGGAGAACGAGTTCGAGATTTACGGCTGGAAGCGTACCGTGGCCGGTTTTATCTACCTCAATCATGACGGCAAAGTTATCGGTTCCAAGGTTAGAGAGCCCGACTGGGAACGGGTCAAGGACGAGGAGATTGCATCATGGGCGGAGAAACAGGCATTCACGACGCCGAACGCCGAGAAGCTGATGGCGGAAGCGAACGCGCCGAAGTTTTACATGCCGGGGAAGTAACGCGGCCAGAAGTGAGCCTTCGCCCATCCCTGACTCATGTGAACGGGTGGTGGCTCAGGATAGATGACGCCGACATTCTGTTCCCGACGTTATCCAGGCTGGTACGCTTTCTGGACAGAATGGAGCAGAAGCTGGGGATTGAAAACACCCCGCCCACCGCTCCTGTTGGTACTTTTATCGACTGGTATCCGAAGAAATGACAGTACAGGAGCTGATTAACGAGCTACAGCAACTCGACCCCAACGCTGAGATTCACGGCAGTTATGACAGCAACATGGCCTGTGCTCCCATCGCTGGGGTTTTTCAGGCTGATAAGGAAGATGAACACTCTTCCTGTGGTGTCTTTGAGGCAGGGGCGTGGTATGTCGAGGTCGCCAGTTAAAGATGAACAAGAACGGCGACCCAAGATACTACCTGTTGGCGGCTCTGCTGAAGGCACGCGGCCTGAAGGTGAGCTACAACGTCCGACTCAACTCCAAATGGAATCTCAACACGCCATTCAAGGAGTTGAACCTGACGGTTCCGATGATTGTCTCCCACGCGAACAAGCCACGCCGCCTTGTTATCGCCATGGGGCATTCTCTCGGTGTGTGGCGAGAAAGATTACGGGTACGGGGTATCGACCTGTTATTGGTCAGCGCGGATGGCCTGGTGTCGAACACGGATAACATCGCGTCCATGGTCTGCACACGCATTTATCGGTTAGACCCCGAGGATTTGAAGATGATGCTTGCGGCCAACATGAGCCTGTCGGCCATCAGCAAGGTGACCAGTTTATCCGAGACCGAAGTATACGACAAGATTCGGTTCTATTTCCGAGTCCCGATTGAGGAAGTATGTGGGCAATCGTCATTGCGGCAGTAACAGGTTTTGTTGCGGCGTTCATCGGCTTAGTCACCGGGGCGATGTATGCAACCCGCTATGCGCTGAAGCCTGTCGATGCTTATATCGGCAGACAGGAGAAGCGGCTGATGGATTACTTCAACGCCCAGCAAGCGGAGATTAACACCAAGGTTGCGGTGGAGAACCAGCGGCTGCAATCGGCATGGCAGGAAGTACAAAAGGCAGCGACAGCGAGTTCGGGTTTCAAAGTTAATTGAAGGAGCAGGATATGGCACCAAATGTAGTCGAAATCAACAATGCAGCAACAACCGTGTTACCGGAGAACGGCGTGGTGTCGAGTCCCATCGACTCCGTAATCTCCAAAATCAAGACCGAGGAGCACAACATCCTCAAGGCTCTGGTCAGGGAGTTTCAGGAGGCACATGCGACCTACACCGCCTATGTTCACGTAGTGGAGAAGGCCATCGTGAAGGATACCGAGAACGTGGCCAAGTCGCTGTTCGACGCAACGGCCAAGGCCGACGCGGCTATCCGTGAGTACGTCGTTTATGTGCTGCCCAAGCATGGGGCAGACCCCAACACCAACGTCATCAACATGGACAACGGTGAGATTGTGGCTCAGCCGCAACCGGCAAGTCCGCCAACTGTGGCCTGAGCGGATTCAAAAGTGGAGAGATAGAAATGCCCCAATGGCTGAGTAAACTCGGGTCGGTCATCGTCACCGGCGTTAAAGCCGCCGCCAAATGGGCGAAGTCCATCCCCTCGGAGTCGGATGGCACGGGCAGTACGTCCCGCATCGCGCTGCTGACGCTCACCTTTGTCATCGCCGGTCTGCTGGTGGCGTACTACCGCTATCACCACCTTCTGCCCGACCATGACACGCTCTACGGCCTCGCCGCGTTACTGACGGCGGTGGTGGGTGGGTATGGCATCAACAAATGGAAAGACAACGATAACGGCTCTGACGGGCCGAAAGGTTGAAGGAGAAGGAAATGAGCAAGATTAAAGACAAAACCCCCGGAAAATCCCAATGATGCTGAGCCGGAAAAGACACCAGAAGGAATAAGAATAAAAGGGTTTCCCAACATCATGACCGGCGAGGTATCACCCCAGTTCACGAAGGAAACATGGTTTCCTCGTTTGAACGCTTTGAGAGAGTTTCAGGAAAAACAGAAAAAGGAAACAGCCGGTACTCCCTTAACCCCGTTGACGGAACAGTTGGACGGTGTCACCGACCTCGTGATGAAGGGATTCTCCGAGAGATTCACCCCAAAGCTGCGCGAACCCTTAGAGGAGTTAAGAGATGACACTGACGATTGAAGTGGCGGATAGCATGGACACTGCATTAGCTAATTTTTTAGTAAATGCAAGAGCCCGTACAAAAAGACTAGCGGCAAACCAATTGATTGATGAACACAGGGTCATTACCACTGATGCTGAATTGCTGAGCACGAGCGAAATTACGGAAGTCATGGATTGGGATATCTGAGCTATCCGACTGCGGACTGGCTGCGGTTTGAAATTATCCGCAAATTCTTCCACCTGACTTAAGTTTCGAACACCTGCGTGTTCGAAAAGGGGATGTGTACGGGGTAACCTCGACCCTCGTTAAGCCATAGCCCCCTACGCCCCCGTAAGTACACATAGCGGGGGCTTTTCTATTGTCGGCTGGAAACCGGGTGTGAGACTTGCGGAACTGGGGCAGCATGGTCATGAATCCACGTTCCTGCCACCTGACCTCTTTGAGACGCTTCCGCCAGTAGAGATTGCCGGGAGCATAGTCTCCTGTCTCATCTATCCGGCTTAGGACATACCCGGAACGGGGACGATGACCCACATCCCCCACAAACTCTTCTATGGAGTTATAGCGGAAAGCGACCTCCCATTTCCTGGCCGCGACCCTGGCACCGTGGTACGCCGCCGCTTCCGGGGTGATACTCCCGTTGTCATAGTGACCGTGACGAAGGCCGTTCTTTACTCCAACTCTCAGGCATCCACAGCTACGTGTGTTACCACGGCGAAGGCTTTGACCATACACCGAGAGGGTCTTGCCACATTCACAGACGCATTGCCACAGTACCTTCTTGTGTTTATCAGCGGGAAGCTTACCTGTGACACGTAAGCGGCTAAAGACTTGCCCGGTGAGGTCGATTAGTCTCATCGAACTCTAAATACTGCTTTGTCCAAACTTACAGTATTGAAATCATGGGCACTGTCAAGAAATAAGACTTCCTGAATCTACAGTATGCAAACACTTCCTGCACACTCGAAAAAACTGGGTAGGCGACAAAGCGTGCATATCGACTGGGACTATGTTGAAGCCTACGCCGGAACGGCCAACCACGGCTCCCTCCGCCGCATCGCCGCCGCCCTGAAGGTGACGCCTGAAACCCTGTCCAAGCAGTCGGCCAGACGCTACGGTAAGTCATGGGCTGAGCTATGTGAGTATCTCCTGGCTGAGCGTGCCCTGAAGCTGGAGAAATCACTATGGGATAAGGCTGAGGCCGGGGATAAGACGGTCGCTATGTTTCTGGCTAAGACTCGGCTGGGTTACTCAGACACGCAGAAGGTTGAAGTCTCAGGCCCCGGTGGAGCACCGATTCAATTTATGGCTGAGCTATCCGCGTTAACCACTGAGCAACTCCGGGAACGTCGCCTCGCTATTCAGCGCAAACTCGACGCCGGTCATGACGACGCTGAGCTATTCGGCGAACCCGACCCTGTACAAGTCGGCACCACAGGCGATGCTGAGCTACTCGGTACTGGCGAACCTGTACAAGTCGTAGATGACCTGTATGACCCGTCCATCTTTGATTACTAAGTAGTACATGTTACTAACATCCAATGCTGAGCTATTCGTCCATGTAGTAACACAGTCATTGTTTGCAACAACTTACAGCGTGGGCTGAGAACCCAGTGTTCTAACCCCACCAAAGAAACGAGGAATTATGAGCAACAACGAGAACCCGGCATCGGCGAGATACAGAGCCGTGCGGTCGGATGATGGCCCTGCGTTTTTCGATTACGACTTGCGTGGGAGGTCGGACTTTGACCTGGAGTACAAATCTATCCCCGCTGAGCCTGGCCTTGAGCAGATTCTTCGGCTCCGGGAAAGTCTGAAGGCCAATGTGGTCGAAGTTACTCCGGGAAAGCCACGGAAGTACACCAAGGGCACCATTCAGGATATGTGATGGAACTATGTCGCTATACCGGCTTGCCGCTGGGTGGGTGTAACTGCTCCGAAGGCTGCGAGACCAGCCAGGTGGAACCGGGTGAGTGGATTCAACCCGTGATGGAAGGCTACCGGATGACCTGTTGCGACTGCGGTCTGGTTCATCTGCTGGATTTCCGCATTGTTGATGGCAAAATCCAGCTCCGTGCGTTCAGGGAGATGGTTGATGGCAAGTAGACGAGCCAGAGAACGGAACAGGTATGTGGACAGAGTTCCACACCCGTATCTATCCCTGCCACGGATAAAGAGTGAACCCGTAAGGTTCAAGGATGAGTTAAAGGATGAGAAACCCGTACCGCAACCCGCTGCTACAGAAGAAACCACCCATCGGTGAGCACGTCCCACCGCCCGACTGGCCTCTTCGCTGTCAGTTTGCCGTCGAGACTTTCCGGTCATTGAGACTACCCCCGGACTGGCAGGTACTGGAACTGGAAATGATGCTGGACGATGGCGAAGAAGCATAGACGACCAACCCGTGAAGAGGAAGAACAAGCCTATCTTATAGCTCGTGAGGAGTATAAGCGTAAGTGCGAGACCGACTTCCGGTTCTTCATCCGTGAAGCGTGGCATGTACTTAACCCGGCCATCACGCTGAACGATGGCTGGTATATCGACGCCATCGCCGAACACCTGATGCAGGTACGGGCGGGTATCACACCCCGGCTCATCATCAATCAGCCGCCGCGTTCGCTCAAGACCACAATCACGTCCGAGATGTTCCCATGCTGGTGGTGGGCGACCAAACCGGAAACCCGGTTCGTCTTCAACTGCTACGGCTTCAACCTGTCCGTAACGATGTCCCTGCACCGCCGCCGCCTCATCGAGAGCCCGTGGTACCAGTCCATGTGGGGCGATGTCTTCCAGATGGCACCGGATGAGAACACGCAGGGTCGCTTCGTCAATAACAAGACCGGCCATATGACCATCGTGACCAAGGCGACCGGCTTTGGTGGCGACATCATGATTGTGGACGACCCCTTAGCGGCGGATGAGGCTTACTCTGACGCCGAACGCGAGAAGTCCATTACTTTCTTCCGCGAATCTCTCGCTTCCCGGCTGGATAACCCGCAGTCGTCCTCCATCGTTATCGTCCAGCAGCGGCTACACGACCGCGACTTAACCGGCGTGTTACTCCGGGACGGCGGATGGACGCACCTGTGTCTTCCCGTCGAAGTGCGTCAGCCGGTGGACGTTGTGCTCCCACTGAGCGGCAGGGTTATCCACCGCACACCGGAAGGCGGCAGTCTCGACCCGGTACGGTTCACACCCAAAGTATTGGCGGAACGGAAGGTGTCGCTCGGACCGTTCGGCTACGCCGGTCAGTACATGCAGGAACCCGCTCCACCGGGCGGAGTCATCTTCAAGTCGGAATGGTGGCAATGGTACGAGGCCGGGAACTTACCCGTCATCGAACAGGTGATAGGTTCGGTCGATGCTACCTTCGGTTCCAAGGCCGATTCCGCGTCGGAATGCGCCATCCAATGCTGGGGTCTGTCCGGTATCAACAGCTACTTACTCGCCCGAGATACCCGCAAGCGTGGTTTTAACGAAACCCTGGCCGCGATTGATGCCATGGCGGAGCGGTGGGGCATCGACATCTGGCTGGTGGAAAAGAAAGCCATGGGCTCGGCCATCATCGAAACCATCCACAAGAAATATTACATAGAAGAGATAAGCCCCGACTGGGGCGACAAGGTTCAGCGTGCTGAAGCGTGCAGTCCGCTGGTCTCGGCGGGTACCGTCTTCCTCCCCCGCAATGAGGATGGCGTCACCATCCAGACGTATGCCAGTAAGTTCCCGGCCTCCAACACCGATGATATCGACGCTATGACACAGGTGCTGAACTATCGGAAGAATCGCGGAGTATTTATGGAATGGTTCCGGGCTCAGGCGGAGAAAGCTGTCAAGGAAGAGACAGCACCGCTGGACAGCCTGAAACCAACAAACTTCAACGAAGGAAAAACCAGGGAAGAGATTCAGCGTGAACTCTACCTTGCTCAACTGGAGGAACTAGGAATGAAAGTGCCCAAGATGGACAAACTCGCCAAGGCCAAGGACATGCTCAAGAAGAACGAGGCCGCAACCGTCACCGTTACAGCCGGATGCCGCAAATGCGGCAATCCCTCACTGTTCACCACCGCACGCGGCTCCAAGTGCATGAAGTGCAGCGCCGTCTACCCCCGTTAAACCACCTACCCGTTTCATATGTGAGGCTGCATGTTTGGTTGGATGGCAAGACTCCCGGTGCCGAAATGGTTTGCCCGGTGGTGGATTTACACGTTCCGCAGGATAGACACAGATGGCATGTGTCCCGCCTGTGGTCATCGCAACGGAGCTATCACCTCCGTGACCGATGGTCATGCGGTCGCCATCGAGCACCTGTGCAAGGTGTGTAACTGGGTATGGCAGGAAGGTACGGTACTTGCCATCGAGCCGACCGAGATAGTCAGGCAAGCCCCGCCCACCCCGCATGAGGAAGAGTTGGAAGCGGCCATGATGGACAAGACCCTGAAGGCCGTGCGGAATCGGGTAAGTCTGGTCAACAACGAAGAGGTTAAAGCGTAATGGCAATTTTCACGAAGAACAAAAACCAGGGCGCGATTGCCAATCCCGGCAAGCAGCGTCTTACTCTGGCGGATATAGCTCAGACAGGCGGAAGCCTGACCATTCGCGATGTCTCGCCATCCCTGTGGTTCCCGGCTGGACAGCCTGTGCATCCCGTGGCACCCGCTGGTACCGCACCCCGCCGCTACGCCTATGCGCCTATCACCAACATCAACTGGTCAGGCCGCGACGGTCAGGTGGACTTCGGCACGCTGCGTCAGTTCAGCTATTACCCCATCATCCGTCTCATCCTCGAAACGGTGAAGGACAAGGTATGCGGCATTAAGTGGGAGTTCCGCCTTAAGCAGCAGGTCGGTGAGACCAAGGCTCAGTACAAGAAGCGGACTCAGGCCGATACCCGCATCGCACAGGTCGATGCCTTCTTCGCCAAGCCCGATGGCTGGCAGAATTTCCGTACATGGACTCGCGGTCTTGTGGATGACATGCTGGTTATCGACGCCGCGTCTATCTGGCTTCAGAAGGACAAGAAAGGTAAGATTGCCTCCCTCGTCCAGATAGAAGGCGGACAGGTATTCCCGCTGGTCGATGAAACAGGGCAGCAACCGGCTGCTTCGCCCACGGCGAGTAAGTCCGTGCTGGTGCAGACGACTGACAAGAAGGCCGATGAAAACTATCTCGGCAAGGTCAAGGGTAAGGTCATCGGCGATGAGAAGACCGGCACCGTTCAGGTGGTCGGCGGCTCACCCGCATTCCAGTTGACGCCCTATGGTTATCCCGCTCAGGAGATGACGGCGGATGAGTTCATCTATGCCGTCCGCAACCGGCTCACCTATCGCAAGTATGGCTTCTCCCCGATTGAACAGGCTCTGGCTATCATCGCTCTCGGCATCGGTCGTCTTGATTTTCAGGCGGCTTTCTACAAGAGCGGAATGGGCTTCGAATTCATTGCCTTCATGCCACCGGATGTTCCGATGGCGAAGGTTGAAGAGGCTAATGGCTATCTCGACTCCATCCTGTCGGGCAATGCTCGTAACCGTCGCAAGGGATTCTTCCTGCCGAGTTATGGCAATGACAAGGCACCCAACATCATCTTTCCGAAACTGAACGAACAGGTATTGAAGGATGAGTTCGATGAGTGGCTTGCCCGTGTCTGCTGCTACGCCCTCGGGGTATCCCCGACCGCGTTCATTAAGTCCGTTAACCGTGCGACCGCTGAACAACAGGCGGAGTCCGGTGAAGAGGAAGGCTTGCAGCCATACATTGACTGGCTGGGCGACCTCCTCAACGAGATTATCCAGAACCACCTTGGTCTGACCGACATCGAAGCCGTCCCGCAGGTTCGTCAGGAACAGGACGCGCTGAAGCAAGCACAAATCAACGCTTCAGATTTCACCAACGGTCTCGTCTCCTACAACGACCTCGCCGACCGCACAGGTCAGGACACCATCGGCGATGCATGGGCGTCCATGCACATCATCAAAACACCGACCGGCGCGTTCCCACTGGAGATGTTGAACCAGATGACCGTGGACGATTTCAAGCCGAAGGGCAATACACCCCCGGCTACAGGTGATGAGGGTGGGGACGATGGGGGAATGCCACCCTCGGGCGGCAAGAAGAAAAAGGTGCCGCCTGACTATCCATCAAAAAAAGATGGTAGTTCCGAGGGAGCCACCGCTTCTGGAACTAAGACCCGCAAGGTGGCGAAGCTGACATCCGCTGAGCCCGGTACGGATTCGCGTCTCTACTGGCCGCAGATGCAGCACAGCAATCTGACCACGAATTCGACCGAAGCCAGAGTCAGGATGGAGAACACGCTGAAAGCGTGCTTTGCCAAGGCTCAGGAAACGGCCATTCTCGGAGTGAGCGGGTTGATAGCCCGACCTTCCGATAAGTGTGCCGCGTGCGAGGGGGGCGACTGCACCTACCCGCTTCACAAAGCGTACCAAGACCCATGGTCGGCGGATTACTGGAACAAGATAGCCCGACAGTTTGTGGACATGGTTCCCGACATCACCCTCGCGTTGCAGACCGCCGCAGGTTCGGGTGTTGCACAGGGAAGTATCCAACTCGGTGTTGACCTTCCCACGGCCAACGAGCAAGCAGCCCAACAGGCGGCTGACCGTGCGGCTGAGATGGTGGGAATGAAACTGGTCGATGGTGTGCTGGTGGACAATCCCGATGCTCAGTGGGCGATTACCAACACCACGCGGGACGCCATCAAAAGCATCATCGTCAGGGCATTCCAGAACCCAACCGAACGTGAAGACGTGCGGCATGAGATAGCCGACCAGCTATACAACGATGACGCCGGTATCTTCAGCGATGCCCGTGCCGAGATGATAGCCCGTACCGAGATAGGCCGTGCTCAGATGGGCGGGACATATAAGGTATGGCGGGAGTCAGGGCAGGTAACCAGGCTTCAGTGGGAAGCTATCGGTGGCGACCCCTGCGAGGAGTGCCTGTCCAATGATGGTGAGATTGTTGAGTTTGGGACGGCGTTCCCATCCGGTGCCTACACTACCATGGACTCCCATCCGAACTGCAACTGTATAGTTCGCGCCGTGGGGTTTAAGTAATCCCGAGTATTTAAGTAGGGTAACACACCGATGAGTGTGCGTAGAAGAATCGCCCGACGTGGGAGCAACTAAGTAGGAGCCTCCGTGGTGACCGAACAGCCCATGTTGGGCTTTTCTTTTCACTATCGAATTCATTAGTGATGGACAACTCTTTCCGCAAATTTTTTCCTTTCGCCAAGGTCGATTCCTTCGACGGGATTGCGACCGGAATCGCTGCATCGGAAACCAAAGACCGTGATGGCGAGTGCATGGACTATCACGCCGCCGTGCCGGAGTTTAAGGCATGGTCGGCTGAGGTATCCAAGGCCACAAACGGTAAGTCCCTCGGTAACATCCGTGAGCAGCACAACCCGGATTCCACTGCGGGTAAGGCCATCGACATCCAGTTCGATGACGCCACCAAGAGCGTTGTTATTACCTCAAAAATCGTAGACCCCATTGCCAAGATGAAACTGGCCGAAGGCGTCTACACCGGCTACTCCATCGGTGGCAGTTACAAGAAGCGTTATGAGAAGGGCGGACAGCAATACTACGTCCCGGAGATTTACGAAGTCTCCATCGTGGATATGCCCTGCAACCCGGACGCTCATTTCACAGCGGTCAAGTCCGATGGGACGACCGAACTCCAAAAGTTTAAGAAGACCAGTGGGGATGTAACTGAAAAGTTCATTCTGGCAAAGAAGGTTGACGTGGCAAAGAATCAGGAGTTGTCCGATTTGCTCAAAGTTATCGGCGATGCGGTGAAGAAGTTCGAAGCCGCGACCGGCGAAGAGCCCGAAGACGAGGCTAACAACACACACGGTGATGCCCAGGGTGAGACCGACACCGCTGTCACCCCGGTGTCCGACCATCCAGAGAAGTGCGACTGTGCCGGGTGCAAGGCTAAGAAAGCAGCCAATGGGGTGGTGGACAACAAGGGTAATGTAGCCAAAGGCGTTCGTTACCTCGTTCCCGATGGACAGCACCTCCCGGTATCCGATGCGTCGGGTAACCTGTCCCCCCGCCTGATGGGCGCGGCCTGGGCTGCTCTCCATGGTGGTTATCGCGGCAATAAGTATGAAGGACCGGATAAGGACAAGGCACTGGCCGAACTAATCCGCCTTTATGAGCAGGAAAAGATGGAAACACCGGGTGCCGACAAGGTTGCGTCCCTTCAGACTATGTATAAGTCGCTGGACGACCTGGAGAAGGCTACGTTTGAAAGTGCCTCGGGTTCCTCACTTGCCGAACTATCCGACTCTTTAGACAGAGTCGTCAAACAACTCGAAAGTTTAGGAGAAACAAACATGTCTGAAACACTCGACAAAGCGGCACGCAAGTCGCTACACGAAAAGTGCATGAAGCTGAAGGAGCACCTTGATGCTCATAAGTCTCATCACGAGGCATTCCATAAGGCGGCTCACGAGCACGTCGATGGAATCATGAAGGTTATTGGTGGAGGCCCGGAGACCGCCGCTTCCGATAAGCCCCGCGTCGAAGAGGATGACAAGCAGGATGCCGGTGCCTCCAAGGCACTCACCGCCGCTGACCTCAAGGAAGCTTTGGTAGCTATCTTCAAGGGCGTTGGTGACCGCGAGAATGTTGAGTCGTTCAACAAGTCCGCAACCACCAAGGCTGCTGACAACGGCTCCAAGGGTGACAACGCTGTTGCTACCCCGACCGCTGAAGAGTACCGCAAGGCTGTTCTCAGCCCCCTCGGCAAGGAAGCCAAGAAGGTTATCGCCGCCCAGGAAGAAAAGTGGTCGAACAGACTGCCCAGTGGCCGCAGCCGCTAAGAAAGGTTTAGGAGAACACACAAATGTCTTTTACATCAAACGAAATTGCTGAACTCGTGAAGGAAGTGCAGGGAAGCCTCAACAAGGCTAACTCCATTTCGACTTCGACGGGTATCAACTTCCTCCCGCTGGAGGAAGAGGCACGCAACACGTATCCCGTGTTCCATAAGTTGCTGGACATGATTCCGCGTGTTACGCCTCTGGAACTCGGCCATGAGGTCGGCGGTCTTCAGGCGACGTGGGACCAGATTGTGTCTCCCGGCACCAACGTCCTGCCCTCCATCCCGGAAGGTAGCCGTTCGCAGTACATCAACATTCCGGCCATCCGCACGAGCGCGAACTTCGTCACCTTTGGTACCGATGCAAGCGTGACGTTCGAAGCCCAGTCCGCTGGTGTCGGTCACAACGACAACCTCGGCACTGCCCGTTTGGCAAGCCTCAACACTCTTCTGAACCTTGAAGAGCGCGAAGCCATCTACGGTAACTCCGGTTACGGTAGCTCGGGTCAGAACGGTTTCAAGCTGGGTATTCCGAACCAGCCGGTTCTCAGTCTCGCGGCTGGTGGCTCTCTCGGCTCGGGTGTTCACATTACTGTGTACGTCGTCGCTCTCACTGGTTTCGGCGTGTTCAACGCTTCGACCTTTGGCGCGGCTCTCGATGCTCCGGGTGTTGCTCAGACCGTGTCCTACACGGGTGCCGATGGTAGCTCCATCACCAACTATGGTGGAACCTCCAAGTTGAGCCCGGTGTCCAACACTGTGCTGACAACCACCGACGACCAGTCGGTCACCGTAACCATCACCCCGACTCCGGGTGCTGCTGGTTACGCCGTGTATGTCGATAACACTGACACTGGCGCATCTCCTCCGGCTTCTGACGCTTACTTCATCGGCGTCTTCACGACCTCTGTGTTCACAATCAGCGAACTCCCGGCTGGATTCACTTCCAACCAGGCAGCTTCGGCGATTGTCGCCACCGACTACAGCTTCAACGCTGCGACTGCTTACACCACGGGTGACATCGACGGTGTCATCACCTGGATGGTGGGTTCTCAGTCCACTGCCCGTCCTGCTTACATTCTGGACTTGGCCGGTGCTGACCTGCTCTCCGATGGCGCGGGTGGCGTCCAGCAGTTGGAAACTGCCATTGCAACGCAGTGGAAGAATTTCCAGACAACGCCGGATGCGGTTCTCGTATCCAGCGACGTGATGCCCGCGTTCCAACAGGCGATGCAGACCAGCCCAAGCGGCTCGGGCGCTTCGACCTTCTGGGTTCGTCAGGGTGCAACGGATGGTAGCGGTGTAGGTGGCTCGTTCATCGAAGAGTACAAGTGCAAATTCTCCGCATTTGGTACTTCCAAGGTGTTGCCAATTATCAACATTCCCTGGCTCCCATTCAACACGATTGTGGCTCCAACCTTCACCAACCCATACCCGGCTGCGGGTGCTTCTATCCCGGCTAACTTCCGTATGGTCTGCCGTGAAGGCTACTACGCAATCAAGTACCCATACGTCACTCGTCTGCACTCGCAGGGGGTATATGTAGAAGAGGCGCTGGAATGCTATGTCCCGTGGGCAGGTATCCTGCTCACTTCGGTAGGCAACACGTTCTCTGCCTAATCGAACAAAAACTCAACTGAATCATAGCCTCGTCGGGCTGGGCAAAATAGCCCAGCCCGTTTGGTTTTTATGGGAAGTGGAAAGAGATTGCGATGCTGGTTACCCCATTCGATGCGGTGGTTGGATACGTTCGTAACATCACTTGGGCTGAGATAGTCGGCTGGATTTTTGGGCTCGTAGGGTTGGTGATTCCTATGGCGATTAAAGCAGGTAAGGCGATTAGTGACATTGTGCAGATGCAGAAGAACGTCACCAAGATGGCGACGAATGACCTTCCGCACATGTTCCATACGCTCCTCAATATGGACAAGAACATAGCCAAGATGACAGGCGGAGACGCGGTGGACTTCACCGAACTCGACGCCATGAAGAAGGATAAGTAATGAGCGTAACACCACTGATTCAGCCAAGCGATGTGTTCACGTGGGCTCTGCAATCCACGGCATCCCCGCCCGTGTCCCCATCGGCTCAAATTCAGACGGTGGTTGAAGAAATCTGTGAAGGAATTACCTCGTATGTCTACTGGCGTACAGGTCGTCAGCCCGGTTACTTCACGGATGCTCCCACATACACCGAGGTCAGGAACGGCAACGGGTCGTCCGTGCTGTACGTGCTCAACGGACCCATCAACACCGCCAATCTGGACGAGGTTACCGTACAGGTCGCCAACGTCACCATCCCGCAAAGCACAACATGGGGTCAGGGCGGCTGGTTTGTACAACAGGATGGTAACTCATTCGGGTTGCGTCCCGGCCAGTCACTGACACAGACGCCTAACTGGCCGTTCGGTCGTCAGTATCGCTTCTACAGCGGTATTGGTAATGTGAGTCTCACTTATCCGGGGGGATACAGTGAAGTTCCCTATGACTTGTTCATGGGGTGCTTACAGGCCGCTGCTGTGTTACTCGACAGACGCCTCCGTGAAGACGAAGGGAGTCGGGGAACGCCACAGACGGGAAGCGTTACCGGGTATCGGTCATGGGCGTACCCACCAGGCTTCAACAAGATTCTCAAGAATTACGAACGCACCGCGATGGTGATGGGCTAAGAGTGTGTGGGTGTCCCAAGCCGTAAGGCCGGATGGACGAAGAGAGTGTGCAGGGGAAGCACCGGAGGTTCTACGTCACACCCACCTAGATTTGGGTCGGAAATGGGTTGAGAGGATAGATGCAATACTCGGTGAGCGTAACTGGCTTAGACCAGTTCAAAGCACGGTTGGATGGTACGGTACAGAAGTTAACTATCGTTCTGTCCCGCCGTATCAATCAGGCATCATTGGAGTTACAGTCAGCCATAGTAGAAGGCTTGGCGACGGGAAAGTACGGTATCCAGTCTCGCCACGGTGCAGCGGGATTGGCTGGTTCCGTAACCGTCATCCCGGCTCAGGCCACAAGCGACTCATCCGTATCGGGCGGTGTGCAGGGAGCCGGTGGAGTGGCTATCTACGGGGTCTACCACGAAATGGGTGGGCGAGGACCGTACGAGATTCTGCCCAAGACCGCTGAGGCACTGGCATGGCAAGCGTATGGGACATTCCCGACCCGAGCCAGGCAGAAGAAATTCAGCTTCACCGCCGACATGATTTTCGCTAAGCGCGTGATGCACCCGACCATCAAGCAGCGCCGGTGGTTCGGAGCAGCAGTCGATGATATGACACCGCGCATTCGCGAGATAGTCGCGGACAGCTTGCAGATGGAGTTATTTGGATGAGAGTAGCCCGTTCAGTAGTGGATGATGCCCTGTTCAATGTGGTCAACGCCGCGTATCCATGGGCATACTCGTCCAAACACCTTCAGATGTTCAGTAACACTTCCTACTTGCAACCAGCGATGTTCATCCGGCGTGTGAATGAGGACATCTCGCAGAAGGCGTACGGGCTCAACAAGTACGTCCTGACCTATGAAATCTGGGTGTACCTCCAGGTTAACTGGCAAGACCCGGCTGCTGACATTTACGACCAGACCATCAACCCGGTGATGGACGCCATCGACGCCGCATTCTACCCGAATACTCCTCAGGGCAGCTTCACGATGGGTGGGGTGGTGGACAACGCCCGTATTTCGGGCAAGGCGGATATTGCTGACGGGAGTACAGATGGACAGGCTTTAATCGTGGTGCCGGTTGAGGTTTTTACGTGTTAACGCACTATCAGATTCTATAACAGATAGGAGACAAGCTTAATGTCTACATCAGCGGTTCAAGAAACACTTTGGTTTGGTGGCGGATTCATTTACGGGATTAACACCGGGGATGGGGCTACGCCCTCACTACTCGTGCCCGGTAACTTCGGCACCATTCAGGAGGCATCCGTAGATTTCTCTGTCACTCAGAAGGAACTGCGTGGAGCCTACGAAGACCCCGAGGCTATTGCCTCCGCGTCCCGTAAGATTACGGGTAAGATTACCACTGGCCGTGTGAACCTGGAGAACCTGAACCAGTTCGTGTTCGGTGAGACTCTGGCCACCGGCACCACTCTGACTGCGAATTTCGAGCCTCAGACTGCGGTGGACAACGCTTTCACGGTCGATAACTATTCCACATTCTCGCAGGATTTGGGTGTCTGGTACGCCAACAACGCGCCCGGTAACAACCAGATTCAGCTTGTCCCCGTCCCGTTCATCTCCCCGCCGACTCTGTCGCAGGGTGAGTACACGGTTGATAGCGACACAGGCGAGTATGTGGTTTCGTCCGCCGACAACGGCGTGCCGTTGCTGGTCAGCTACCAGTACACCACGACCTCAGGCCACAACCTGGTTGTGCATAACAAGGTGATGGGTCTGACCACTCGTCCTATCTTCAGCCTGTACCTGAACAACCAGGCAGAAGGCGACAATGACCTCGTTCTCTTTGCTTGCCGTGCAACGAAGTTCACCATGCCTATCAAGCGTGAAGACTTCGTCATCATGGACATCGAGTTTCAGGCGTATGCCAACAACTCAGGCGAAACTTTCCAGTTCCTTGAGTCGGTCTAACCAGTATTAACCAATGGGCGGCTACCAGACTCCCGTCTGGACTTCTAGTCCGCCCATGCGACGGGTAGGGTAGGGGAAACCCATCTTACCCGACCAATTCCTCCACCCGGTCTCCTTCAGGGACGGGAACAATCCCAAATCCACAATCACTAGGAGACTTATGTCCTTTGTAAGGAAGCGCACCGTCACGCTTGATGGTGTCGATGTAATCGTAGCGCCCTTAACATGCGCCCAGGCGGAGCAGTTCATTGCTGCGAACAACGAGTGTGTCAGGAACCCCGATGGAACAAGGAAGGCCGACGCGGACGTTGATAACGCCGCATTGGTGAAGATTTTCTACCAGATGGTCGTGGATGGCCTGAACAACGCCCAGCCCGAACTGAAGATGACCATCGAGCGGTTCAAGGCGGAGTTTGACCAGGGCATGTTCAAGGCACTGAACAAGACCATTCTGGAGATGTCTGAACTGAATAACCCCGAGGGGGAAAAGGCGACCACCTAACTTTCGCCCAGTTACGTGGTCTGGTTATGACAACGGCGGGATGGACTTCTGAGCAGTTCGATAACACACCCTTACCTGTTGTGTTCGAACTGCTTGAGTATTGGTCGGATAACCCGCCGACCCATTTGATTCAAGCTGCTTTGGCCGGTCTCGGTGGCAAGAAAAAGAAGAAGGGCAAGATGCCGCCGCTTAAGTCAAAGGCACCCAAGGCGGTGAACAAAAAGGCGGAAGCCAAACTCCCGGAGTGGATACAAAAGGCTCGGGAGATGGCTCGTGAGGAGAGTAAATAGTGGCCGATGACATTGTAGTACGAATACTTGGTGACGCGGGAAGCTTTGTAACTTCCGCTCAGGCCGCGCAGAATCAGGCTAACCAGCTTGCTGCTGCATTTCAGGCTCAGGCTGCTGCTGCCCTGAAGGCTGCGGACGCCCAGTCACAGGCTTCGGACATCATGAAGGCTTACCGCGATGGTACCTTCACCGCCGACATTGCCACCAAGGAACTCGCTACAACTCTGCAACTCAAGGCCGCAGCCGCTGCACAGGCCGCTGCTGCGGATGAGGCTCTTGCTGCGGCTCAGATGACCGTGGCATCGACTGCTGAGGCTGCAACCGCAGCTACGGGGTCATCCGGTCTTACTCGTGCTCTTACTCTCGCTGCGGGTCGTGTAGTTGGCACCGAGGTAGGTGCCGGGATGCTGGGAGCCCAGTTCGCCCGTGTAGGCGTAGCAGCCGGTGGCATGGCCGGTGCCATGGGACCGTTGCTCCTCGCATTGATTGCCGTTGGTGCTGTCATCGGTGCTGTCGAGATTTACGAGAAGTATGAGCAGTCCCTGATTGACGACGCAAACGCCGCTGCTGACCTCGAACACATGGTTGGTAAGGCGAATGACGCCCTGATGACGCAGCAGGAGAATCTTGCCGGTCTCACGGGCGGACCTCTGGCCAAGTATTCCGCCGAACTTGACGATGTAAGCAAGCGTTCGCTGGATATGTCCGGTGACATCCAGAAGGTTTCCAAGGATTTGGAAACTCAGTCCCACTGGTGGGCGAATGTCATCTCGTGGATGGAGCGTTACTCTTCACTGGCTATCGAGCCGACCGCTCCCAAGGATTATGGCGACAAAGACTTGGATAAGTTCACGTCGCAACTGAATAAGAATTACACCACTCAGGCTCAGCTTCCAGAGGCCATTGCCGCTATCGGTGCTGAACTCAACAAGGTTCATGCTATCGAGGAAGCTGCTGCGGCTGAGAACGGTGGGTATGACAACGCCTTCGCGCAGGGCATTGAACGCCGCCGTGTCGCCTTACAGGCTCTCTATGACACCTACTCCAGCCGTGGACAGGAAGTCATCACCGAGATTCAGGAGAAGCAGAAGGAGCAACTGACCAAGGGTCTGGAACAGACGGTTGCCACCCTTCAGGCCAACAAACCCGCGTCCGAGGTAGGCTTGGCGACAGCCGGTGCCGCACAGTTGAAATCTGAGGCGGATAACACCCTCAAGCTTGCCGAAGCCAATGAGAAGTTGGCCGAAGCCAAGATGAGAGCCGATGCGGCTCAGTCCAATCGCGGCTCCATCCAGTCCGACCTACAGGCCGAACTCGCCGCTGCACAGGCGGTCAATGAAGCGAAGGTTGCTCAGGCTCGAACTGAGGCAGCGAACACCACCGCCATCAATCAGACCAAGCAAGCGGAACTGAGAGAGGCCGCTGAGCGGGAGAAAGAGATTGCCAACGCTCAGGTGGCTGCTGCACAGGGTAACTCCGGCAAGATAATTCAAATCCGCACCGAGGAGAAGTCCAGACTTGCCGACATCCAGAACCAGATTCAGGCTCTCGATGTCGAGAATGTAACTGTTCAGGAAAATCTCGCCGCCCAACTGAAGACCATTGAGCAGGATTATGAGGATGACAAGGTACGTCTGGCTAACGGTGCATCGTCGGAACTGGCACGCATCGCGAACGAAGAAGTAACGAACCAAAACGACGCTCTCAAGCGGCAGACCGAACAGATTAAGGCTGCTATCGCTGAACAGGAACGTATCTATCAGGAGGCTCAAAAGGTTCGTCAGGAGCGTGAGAAGACTGGTGGTGGTGGTCTGCTGGGCAACCTGAGCGGCAACACCGGCACTCCGGTTACCGCCGACCAACTGGCCGCTCTGGAAGCTGCGAAGGCTGCGAACGAGCAACAGCAGACCGCTGTTGCCAATAACCCAAATCTGACGACCGCTGACCAGCAGCAGCAAATCAACAATCTTAAGCAACAGGAAATTGGGATTGACGACCAGATTGCCGCTGCTCAGCAGAAGATTGCTGACGCGATGGACGCTGCCCGTGCCAAACAGCAACAGGCATTGCAGCAGATGACGCAGTCATTCAACTCGAACATCATCGGATGGATTAACGGGTCGGAGACATTCGGTCGTGCCATGCAGAAGGTGTGGACGAACTTAGCCGACACCGCCATCATGAACCTGCTTAAGGTTGCCGAAGAGCAGGTGCTGACTGACCTGATGGCTCTGCGGTCGCACCAGGTGTCGAACCAGTTGAAGGTGGCGTCCGACGCTTCCGCTGCTGCACAAGGCAATGCTATTTCATCCGCTGCTGCCTCACAGAACATTCTTAAGTCAGCCGCACAGGCTGCTGCTGGTGCTTTCAGCGCGGTTATGAAGGACGTTCCATTCCCATTCAACGCCGTACTGGCTCCGCTTGCCGCCGCTGGTGCTTTCGCCGGAACTATGGCGTTCGGCAAGTTCGAAAAGGGCGGTCTCGTTCCTGAGACCGGCGTCAACCTCCTGCACGCCCGAGAAATGGTTCTCCCGGCTAAGTTATCGGACTTCGTGCAGAATGCCGCACGCAATGCGTCATCTGAAGGCGGTGGCACGGGCGGCATCAATGGCGACGTACACATGCATTACGCCCCAACTATCAGTGAGCCATTCAATCCACAGAAGCATGGGGACGAAATGATGAGCGTCATGAAGGGTAAGTTACAGCGACTGGGGGTACAGGTTACGTGAGTCTCTTAGTGTTTCCTCAGTTTCCGATTCAGAATTCTGAACAGTATGGTCAGTTCGACTTCGCGTGGCCTATCAAGCAGACGCCAGTGTACGAGTCCCTCATCCAGAAGTCTGCCTCGGGTCGCGGCTATGTACGTATTCCGTTGCGAAATTTCCCGCTGTGGAAGTTCAACTTCAACATCGGGTTCATGATGGGCGATGCTACGCAGGACGACTCTGCGTGGCAACAGTTCACTAACTTTTATATGGCGGTGTTTGGCGCGGCCTCCGACTGGTTGTTCCAGCACCCGTTCGACTACCAAGTAACAGGTCAGGTCATCGGTACAGGTGATGGCAGCACCACTGAGTTCACTATGTTCCGCACCTTAGTGAGCGGTGGAGCAGCCGACCTCATTCAGAATTTCATCAACCCGCCGACCATCTATCTAAATGGTGAAGCACAGGGTACAAGCCCGGTTGTTTACAGTATTGACCAATACGGGACGCTTACCTTTGTTACTCCTCCGGGCGATGGTGTGGTGGTTAGCTGGACAGGTGAGTTTTACTACCGCTGTCATTTCATCAATGACAGCCTTGATTCCATGGAGACCATGCTCCAGGCTATCTGGTCTTGTGAACAACTTGAGTTTGAGAGCGTGTTGCTGTAATGCCAAAGAAGATTTCAACTGCCTTACAAGAATTCCTGCTTCAACCGACACTGGCTGATGGCGTCACCTATACCGATGCCATGGGTCGGGCGGACCTCATCACCATCACCCTGAGTAGCGGGTCGGTGTTGAACATGGTTTACGGAACGAACCAGGACATTCAGTACAACGGAACTACCTTTTATAGCTCACAGTTGGGCTCATGGGAGCGTGGGACGTTCACTAACTCAGCCCAGTACCGGCCTGAGCCGAAGTCGATGACGCTCACAGCGTTGTTTCAGGACAACCCCGGTGAACCGAGCCTTATCCAGTATTTTCCGGGAACCGAGACGACCATGATGTCGGCGATAAACCTTGGTGTCTTCAATGGGGCGTTGGTTAACATCCAGACGCTGTTCTGGCCAATTGACGGCACCCCGGCAGATGGTATCGCGATGTTTACTCAGTCATCCCCGCCGTTGCCGCCAACTATGACGCTGAATGTGGGGCAGATTGGCAACGTACAGAAGACGGGTCGCTCCAAGGTCACATTTGAAGTGTTCGACCTCGACTATCTCCTGAACCGCCCCGCCCCACCGCACAACATTCAGAGTCAGTGCCGTCACGTTCTGTTCGATACAGGCTGTGCCATCCTTCAGGCTAACTGGCAGTCCACCGCCGTCACACTGGACAACACCAGCAGCACGCTCTATCTCAATTCGACCCTGAACTCGTGGGAGCCCGACACGACCTATGCGTTCGGCAACATGATTGCCTATTCCAACGGGACTTACCCGGTGCCCTATATGTGTACTACGGCTGGTACCTCGGGTGGCTCAGCCCCAGCCTTCGTAGATACTCGGTCGGTCAAGACGCAGGACAACGGTACGTTGGTCTGGACTTGCATGGATAGCGCGTATCAGTTGGGTTTCATCATCTTCGCATCGGGACAGAACACAGGGTTCCAGGGGTCGGTGAAGCTGTGGACGACTACCTCCGGTGGGGCACAGCAGTTCCAGCTTAACAAGCCAATGCCGTTCCCGGTATCCGGTGGGGACACTATCTATCTCGTCCCCGGATGCGACAAGTCAATCGCTACCTGCACGAACGGTTTCAATAACATCATCCACTTCGGCGGAATGCCATTTACCCCGAACCCGGAGATTGCGGTGTAAATGGAGATTCGAGACCAAATCATCAAGGAAGCCAAGTCATGGATTGGCACCGACTATGTTGACCACGCGGGTATCAAGGGAGCCGGGGTTGACTGTGCCTTCTATCCGTGCCGGGTCTACCAGTCGGCGGGCTTAATCCCGAAAGAGTTCAAGCCACCCAAGTATTCCTCGCAACAGTGGATGAACAAACCAAAGTTGAACCACCGGCATGTAGTGGATACCACGTATCTCGACACGTTGCTTCAGTTCGCCGTGGAGATTACCGAGGCTGAGGTTAAGCCCGGTGACCTCGTGCTGTACAAGGTCATCCACTCCTGGACACATGGAGCCATCGTGGTGGACTGGCCGAATTACGTTCTTCACCCACTCGTGGGTCGTGGCGTTATCGGGTCGCATGGAACCAAAGAAGGCTTTTTGCTGAATCGGCCACGCCGGTTCTTCACGTTCATAAAGGATTAAATGAGACGAGTAGCGAATACGGTAGGGGGCTCCGGCCTCCTCGGTCACCAAGAGGTTCCAACCACACGGTTGAACGGTATCCGTCTGTCTCAGGCGGTACTTGGTGCCCCTCTGCCTATCATCTTCGGTCAGCAGCGTCAGTCGTGGCAGCTTGTATGGTACGGAGACTTCACTTCACAGACAGCCAAACAACAGGGTGGTTCCGGTCTCGCCAAGTCGGGTACTCAATATGTCTATTCCGCCTCGGTGGTTGGCGTTGTTTCCATGGGCAACTGCAAAGGCTTCCTGGGCGTCTGGGACACGAACGGCAAGTATGCTCAGCAGAGTTACTCCGAGCAGTACGAGGTAAGCGGAACCTACACCTACACCCCGAACTACGCCTCCATCATGACCACGGACATGGGTGCCGGTGTGCTCACCGATTACTCGGTGACCGCCAACGATTACGGCTCACCCGGAAGCATCACCTATTCCGGCACTCAGCAGACGCCGCTCACTTACACAACCTCTCCGACGCCAGGTTCCGGTGAGTACACCATCGACACCAGCAGTTATTCTTTGACCGCCGCTGGTACTGCGTCGGCTGGGAACACTACTTACACAGGCACCTTCAGCGGGACTCTGGTTGGCAGCATCATCATCTCCGGGTTCACCAATGAGGAGAACAACGGTACCTTTGCCATCGTCAGCAACACGGACAGCGAACTGGTGGTCAGCAACTCCGCAGGTATCGCTGAGACCGCCAATGCGACCGCCGCATTCCAGCAGTACGTGTTTAGCTCCGAACAGAACGGCCAGACGGTCGTCATCACCTACTACGCTTACTCGTACTACATTATTGAGAACGAACTCGACGTGGTTCCTGAGTCAAGCCCCTACGAGGTTGTGGTTCAGTACCAAACCGAATTCTACAGGGATTTGGGCGTCACCTATTACCCATCCGGCGTGGCACTCACACCTGTGAGCGGCACGCCGACAGAAACGGGAACCTACAATCCGAATAATGGAACCTACAAGTTCCCTCCGGGCGATGCCGGTCAGGGCATCGTCATCAACTACGAATGGTACAACCTTCAGGATGTTGAAGACGATGACAACGCCCCGAACTCATTCAACCTGACGTTCTTCAGCGGTGGACTTGGGCAGGAGCCATGGAGCTATCTGACATCCAAGCATCCGGGTGAGAACCTTGGATACAGCGAAGTATGCTACGTTGCATCCTCCGGCCTGTATCTCGGCTACAGCCCCGACCTGCCGCAGTTCAATTTTGAAATCATCGGCAACTATCCATTCGGGAATGGAATCGGCGATGCGTGCCCCTCCGACTGTATTGAGGCATTATTGACCGACCCTGGTTTTGGCTGTGGGTTTCCCTCAGGGAATATTGACTCGTCGTTGCAGGGGATTGCCCGTAGCTGGTGGTGCGCGAATAACTTCTTCATCTCCTCCACGCTGAACAACCAGAGCGCGGTGATGTCCGCTATCGGTGACTGGTGCGAAGCCGGTCAGGTGTACGTGTCCTGGGACGAGGGTCTCCTTAAGTTCACTCCGTTGGGCGACACGACCACGGTGGCGAACGGGTACACCTACACCCCGAACACACAGCCAGTTATCGACCTTGATGATAACGACTTCATCGCCGACCGCAATGAAGACCCCATCACTATTGAGCAGAGCCCATGGCAGAACCGCTGGAACCGCGTCGGTATCCGCTGGTCTGTCCGTTCCAACGCCTACAACGAAGACTGTCTCCAGATTGACGATGCATCAAGCATCAACCAGTTCGGTCTGATGGTGGAGGGAACCAAAGACTACCAATTCATTACCACGCTTCCGGCTGCTCAGTTCGCCGCGAATATGCGGCTACAGCGCATTCAGGCCATCTATACCACTTACCGCTTCGTCCTGAAGAGCAACTTCGCGTTCCTCTCACCGGGTGATATTGTGACGGTCACGGATGGTCTGCTGAACGGCAGCGATTACATGTTCGGCAGGACGCCGGTGAGAATCACACAAATGTCGGATGACCCCATCAAGGGCATCTCGATTGAGGCTGAGACATTCCCGTGGAGTGTCGGCGCGGCTCTGCTGTACAACCGTCAGGCTCAGATTCCAAGCAATACCAACCAGTATGCCTATCAGGCACCCGGAGCCACCAACGCTCTGCTGTTTGAAATCCCGAACCGTGGTCAGTTGTACTCCGGTGATGTGGTCTACGTGTTCGTCAACGGCTCCAACTCCAACTGGGGTGGATGTCAGGTGTGGTCGAGTTACGATGGCGTGTCATATTCGTACTACACCACCATCAGCACACCGGCACGCATCGGGATGACCACCAACTATTTGCCTTACTCGACTGACCCGGACACCACCGATACCGTCGATGTGAACATGCAGTCGTCCAATGCTGTGCTGGAGTCGGTCAGTGAAGAAGCCTACAACGGCTTCGTAACGCTGTCCGCTATTCTCTCGGACGGTGGCACGCAGTCTCCACAGATGTTGGCGGGTACCGGGATTAACTTCGGTTCCGCAATCACCACCGGAAGCGGCGGTTCTCAGGGGCCGCTACAGGTAAGTTCCGGCACGGATGTGCCCAACCTGAGCTACGCTGCCTCATGGACGAACCCCAGCGATGTTACAGGCGACTCAGGCTACGCCACGGTCGCTCTTGGCCTAGGTACCACAACGACCAGAAACAGCAGCCCCATCCCCGCTGGAACTATCTATAACGGAACTTACTGGGAGATAGCAAGCGCGGCACCCAATCAGTTGAGGACGACGGGCACCGCTACCAGTACGCCACAGCAGCTTGGGTATGTCTACTTCACTGAGTGCGGATTCAACATCCCTTCCGACGCGACCATCACAGGCGTGGAAGTCTTTTTGAACTATATCAGCCAGTCGAGCACGTCCGCTTATATCAATGGTGTGCAACTGTGCTTTGAAGGTTCTGGCATCGGAACCGCAAAGTCCATTGACCTTGTGTTTAGCCCAACAACGCAGACGCTGGATGAGGGAAGCGCCTCTGATTTGTGGTCTACGGGTGGCCTGACTCCGGCTCAGGTCAATGACCCGAGTTTTGGTTTTGGATTCGAGGAATACACCTCCACTGTTCGTACATTCGTCTGGAATGCCTATGTAGCGGTGAGCTACACAGTAGGAACATCGTCGCAGACATCGACAGCCTCCCACTATCTCGAATGCACCTACGCGAATGGCAACGGGTTCAGTCTCCCGACCAATGGCATCGGACCCATTTCGGGCATCGTGGTCAGTGGACCGAGTTTGAGTCCGCCCGTGGGCTTTGGCGGCTACGTGTCCGCTGACTCCGGCTCTCCCCAGCCATCGCTGTGGGCTCAGTTAATCGTCAATGGCACGCCGACCGGAACCCCCAAGCAGGTTTGGAATGGAGCGGTCAGCTACCCGACCTCTCCGACCCAATGGACTCTCGGTAGTGAGACTGATACGTGGGGCATCAATAATCTGACCGCTGCCCAAGTGAATGCACAGTTCAGTACCCCGGCGTTCGGCGTGGCCTTCTACGCCACCATGGGAGGAACCTATTCTGATACGCCGACTGCGACCGTTGATGTGAACGATGTTGCTATCACCATTTACTGGGGCATCGGCTCGGCGGGTGTGGGTTGGCTCAATCCCCAGAATGTAGCCTCCGCCAGTGATTTCGCCACCGCTCAGTTGACGACCGCCAACAATACTATCTGGCTTCTGGCTCAGCAGTTCGGGTTCTCGTTGCCCTTTGGAGTCACCTGCGAGGGTATCCAGATAGGCTTTGATGCTTATGCATCGGCACTGGAGAACACAGCCACTGTACCGGCTACCACAATGCCATGGGCGGCTACGACCTACAACGCTGCCAACTATCCCATCGGTACCGGAGGATTAGGGTACCCGGCAGAACCGGGTACAGCACCCGTTGTAATGTTAACGGGTCTGACTGAAGGACAAACGGTGACCGTCACCGCCACGGGAACTTATACATTCACGGACGGCGGCACCATGCCACCGGAAGGAATGTCACCAACCGACAATCCATACCCCGAACAGCCCGCTGGACCGCCGTGGCCTATCATTTATGTGCAGAATTACAATACTCCCGCCGCCCCTTCCGGAGTAGGCTCATACCATGGTTGTTTGGTTCTGGCCTTCACCGATGATGACGGCAACTTAGTACAAGCCTGGCAGTACGGTAATAACACAGTCGGTGTCAACACCGTGACTGTTCCATCGGGAGCCACCCAACTGCAAGTTGGAACCAACACATGGGGATGGGGCGGTGATACAGCCGGAGAATTGACGGTGACGGCTCAGGTCGATGCAGCCCCTGATGAGAACAATCTGGCAATCACCATGTTCTATGGTGGGCAACAACTGGGTCAGGAAAAGAACCTGACTCTGACATCGACGAACACCAACTACATTCTCGGTTCACCGACCGATTTGTGGGGCTTCGGAGCATGGTCGATTGACGAGTGGAACGACCCATCGTTCGGACCCGGCTTCAGTTTCAGCGGCAGTACCAATGCTTCCGTGTCCATCCAGAATGTTCGCGTCACACTATATGGTGTCAGTGTCACGAACCTCGAACTTATCGCGTACGAGAACGCGGAACTGGTCGGCCAGAACACCTATGCTCTGAGCAACCTGCGTCGTGGCGTCTATGGCAGCTACCCGTGCAACCATCCAGCGGGTTCCACGTTTGCTCGTATGGACAATGCATCGTTCCAGTACAAGGTAGACCCCACATACCGTGGCGACACTCTATACTTCAAGTTCCTGAGTTTCAACTCATATGGGAACAACCTACAGTCGCTGTCGAACGTGGCACCATTCGAATTGGTGATTAACGATGACATCACAGCGATTGGGGCTATCGACTCTGCAACCGGAGTGTTGACCACAGGCACCGCCATTACGCCGGTATCTTCCATTGATACTGTGGCCAGTGTGGTGCAGGGAACCTATGGTGCTCAGAACGTACCCCGTGGTTATTCTCTGGTGCAAAAGAGTACGCCGGGGACAGGTATCCCGGTGTGGCAACCTATCATCTCGGGTGGGGGTGGTGCCGGGGAAATCTCCAACGTTTTTGTCACGGAACAAGTCGGTAACTTCGCCGCCAATCCGTGGGATTATGTGCTGATGGATACCACAGCCGGGGCGAGCATTGTGACTCTCCCCCTGACCGCGAGTAACCCCAACCTGTTCATTATTGTCAAGAAGGTGAGCAGCGATACCAATACCGTCACGTTGGTAGGAACGGGCTCCGACACCATCGAAGGAGCCTCGTCGCTGGTTCTCTCCCTGCCAGAGTCAAGTGTGCAGATAACATCCGATGGAGTAAGCAACTGGGACGTAACCGCTGCTGCTGGTAGCTCCGGCGTCATCGTCACACAGGATTAACGCATGTCATACACACCGCCATTTATCAACTTTAATGCTACTTCACCCGCCGCGCCCAGCGAGACGACCAACGTCCACTTCAGGCAGACATCGGGACATGAGGGAACTGTAAGCGACCCTATTCCGACATCGGCTTATGTAGATGCAGCCACATCGAGCACGCCGGGAGTTGTACAGCCAGATAACACCACCATTGCTGTCTCCGGTGGAGTCATCAGTGTACCCACTGCAACGGACAGCACCCTTGGTCTTGTGCAACCGGATGGTTCGACCATTACTATTTCGGCTGGTGTCATCTCTGCATCATCCGGGAGCGGCAACGCTACATCTATTCAGAGTGTGCCCGTCTCAGCGACGGCACCGACCACAGGTCAGGTGCTGGAGTTCAACGGAACGGACTGGATTCCGACCACGCCAAGCGGCGGGGGCGGGGGAAGTGGAAGCGGCCTTTGGGCAGAATTGATTACCATCCCAACGCTGACCGTCCCGCTCGACCTGAGTAACAACATGAACCAGCAAACTTCGTTCTCTGCAACGGCGGAGACGGCTGGCATTAGCGTGGTTGACCTGACGGGCAAGGGCTCGGATTTCGTTGAGGGCATCCTCGACTCTTATCCGACCGCTCCATTCACCGCGACCTGGCTTCAGTCGGCGGAAAGCTTCGGCTCGTTCAACAACTGCGGTCTGCTGGTAGCGGATAGCCTCACGGGCGCTGTGATGATGTTTGGTTTCCGTTGGGGCTCTGGAGGACCATGGGAACCATGGGTGCTGACTTACAGCACGCCGGACTCTTCGCCGAGCGCACCGTCGTCTCCATCCATCCCACTGAGTGGTCTCGTTTGGTTCAAGTACGAGGATGACGGCACCAACATCACATTTTCGTATTCGACGGATGGGGTGTATTTCAATCAGACTTACACCGTTGCGAAGGCGTCATCGTTTCTCGGTGCAAGCGGCTTCAACTATCTGGGATTTGGACTGGAGTCATACGCCGGGGTTCAGATGTCCATCCTCAGCTTCGGCTTCGTACCCCCTTCTCCCAGCGGAGGCGTACCGCTTGCCATCTCAGAAGCCCCGGACTGGCCACCATCATCACCCACACCTTACGACGACGAATTCACAGGCACGTCACTGAACACATCGCTCTGGACGGGCATCGTCAACGGAGTTCCCAATACTATCCAGGTGAAGAACTCCTATCTGAGTATCATTTGCCCTGCCCATGCCGGTGATAACTTCACCACGATTGTTCAGGCCATTCCGACGCCGCCCTATACCGTCACTGCCAAGGTGCAGATAAGTGGCTTTAACTATAACTATTTCTACGGTGGGTTGTGCATCATGGATTCCTCCGGTAAGACGGTGATTTTCCAAATTCAGAACGGTCCGGCCTTCACTGTGAATCACTGGAACTCCAACACCAGCTACAATGCCCAGCCCTATGTTCAGAACATTTCTTCGCAGGAGTGGTACCTGCAAATCACCGATGACGGCACCAACCTGTACATGTCTGCCTCACTCGATGGCATCAGCTTCCTCCCGTATTTCTACAGCGAGGGGCGCAGTTCATTCTTGTCGGCTCCGGCGTTCATGGGACTGGCCTGTGGCTCCAACGATGGTGGTCATCCGGTCTCTCTCGGATGCGACTGGTTCCGAAGGACGGCGTAAAGCGAATTTCCCTGACTTTCTAACTCATTGTCAGAGGATTCGCGTATGGAAATTCCCGCGTTGGGTGAAAAAGTTGAAGTGGATGGGCTGACCTATCGTTGGGCACGTCGCCGCCCAGTACAACCCAACGGGGTATGCGGGTGCAGCCACCAGCGCGGCGAACGCCACCACGAATGCGGCGAACGCCGTGCCTTGAGCCCGACCCGGTGGCCTATTCCATTCTCCTCAAGAACGCCAGTCTGAATCCGTTCATGAACATCACCTTCTTCAATGAGGCCATCATGGACTACGAAGGACAGGTTGCTATCGGTGGGGAGTTAGGTTCCAGCACAACCCGCATCGGGAATACGACTGACCAGTTCAGCGTCCCATGCAGGACGCTTGAGGCATTTGTCGAGGACAACAAGATAGTCAAGCCCCTGTTCATCAAGATGGATTGCGAGGGAGCCGAAGAGTTCATCCTCCGTGACATGGCCTTTTTCAGGAAGTGGAAACCCATCCTCTATCTGAGCACCCACACCGGCTGGTTCAAAGATGTGCAGGAAGGCGCGGATACCGTTCGCAGGATAGGAGAGTTGTACAGCCACCACACGGACTCCTATCTCAAGCATACCGACCTCAGCAAGATAAACGGGGCGTATGTCTTCTACGACTGACATCACGCTGGTTGTGACCTCGTGTGGTCGTCACGACCTGTTGAACCGGACTGTCAACTCTTTTTACAAAAAAACTGACCTCTATCCCGATGAGACCATCATCGTGGAAGACGACCCCGCCTTCCGGCGTCCGCCGTGGTTCAATGAGTTCAAGTACCCCAAACTGGGTAACCTGGTCTGGCTTCAGAACGAGCCCAAGATAGGACAGATAGCCTCCATCGACCGCGCCTATGCCGGGGTGAAGACTAGATACATCTTCCACTGCGAGGACGACTGGAGTTTCGAGCTAGGCGGTTTCATGCAGAAGTCCCTCGACATCCTTGAAAAATATCCAGAAATCATCATGGTGGCTTTGACGGAAAACTTCGCCATTGACGACGAACGGTACCCATTCAGGATTGCCAAGCCGGGATACGGCGGCTGCTGGAATGGGCTCAGCTTCAACCCCGGCCTTCGCAGAATGTCGGACTACCGCCGACTGGGTACTTACAGAGAGCACGGTCTGTGGGAGTGGCAGCTATCCAAGGTGTATCTCGAAATGGGCTACATCACCGCCGACATCGGCAGACACATTTTACACACCGGGGCTGAGCGTCACATCGTCCCGTTTGAGGATTTGCAATGAATACGATTCAGGGATTGTGGGTGGGTGACCGGCTCTCCACCATGGAGCAACTATGCATCCGTTCCTATCTGGCGAATGGCCACGAGTTTCACCTGTACACCTATGGGTACTGCAAAGGCGTCCCTGAGGGAACTATAAATGAGGATGCGTCAACTATAGTTCCCCGTGAGGACATCAAACGTTTTAGGAACCTGCCAAACTTCTCCGACTGGTGGCGGTGGAATCTTCTTTACAAAAAGGGCGGCTGGTGGGTTGACCTCGATACGGTCTGTATCCGTCCGCTCGATTTCGCGGACGAGTACGTATTCACGGATGGCGAATGCGCGAAAGGCAAAAATCGCGTCGGAGCCGGGAACATCAAACTCCCACCGCAGTCGGAACTGGCCGCATGGGCAATCGAGCAAATTGACGCCATGGACATCGCCGCTGTGGGCTCCAGGGATTTCTCCGGGTTCGGGCCGACGCTGCTGTGTGCCGGAATCAACAAGTTCAAACTCCATCGTTACACCCATCCGGTTTATCAGTTCCTACCCCCGATTTTCCCAACGGCGTTGACAAAAGACAAGGTCACCCTGCACCCCGATACCTATGTTATCCACCTGTGGGATAACATCTGGAAACATACTGGGATGAACAAGGATGGGACTTACGCCGCGCACTCCCTATACGAGCAGTTGAAACATAAGTACCTGAGTAAGAGTCCCACTGCACTCCACTTTAAGCCACTGAAGTGGAAGAATGTACTTATCGCCATAGTTAGCTGTGACAAGAAGCGGGAGATGGCCGCTGCTCAGGCAGCGACATGGACGCAACAGGCCGAAGACGCTGGATACGATGTGGTGTTCTTCGATGGCGAGAATCTTGGGGTGCCCGACGCGCCCTATCCGGTTGCCATCATCGAGAAGGCATCGGCTATCTACAGGTGGGCATACGAGCACGGATATGATGGCGTGCTCAAGTGCGACGATGACTGCTACATCAACGTCAAGCAGTTCACGACGCCCACGGCGGACTACGCCGGGATTCCGTGTGGGCCTAATGATGGCGGTCTGCCGCTCTACGGCGTCCCCAACTACCCCAAGGGCACGTTCCCGCACCAGTACGCCTCAGGGGGTGCCGCGTGGTTCTCGCGTCGGTCACTGGAGGTATTACTGGCCGCTCTCCCCATCGAAGGGGACTGGGCGGACGACCGCTGGGCGGGTCAGAGACTGGCGGAGGCTGGTATACCGTTCACACCGCTCAAGGAATTTTACTGGTACCCGTTGTTCCTGCCCAGCGGAAGAGAATTCTCAGTGTTGACCCAGCTTCCCACTGCGAATTCTATTCTTCGAATTCATCAGGGCATCGACATCAGAAAGGCGTGTGCCGAACCGAAGGCAGTGGGCTCAAAGCCGGTACTGGCACGCCACCCAATCACCATCCCCAATTGGCAATTCAGCCTGTTAGAGACGAAAGTAAAGGCCATATTCGACCGTATCCGGGTTGCTAAGCTGACCCGCAAGGATGGCGAGTTGGAGGAGTTACGGAGGAAGTACCCCGACCACACTGAGGAACAGGTGGACGGCAACAAGATATTGTTTATGGCGCTGGAGTAAAGGTTGTGGGGGTCAAGCCAGACACCCGCAGTTTGTTAGCAGGAAATGTTGGGGTTGTCATAACCACCGAGTCTTTGCAGAGGCTGTCGCAGGGACTATCCAGTGTGTACCCGCGAACCTTGATGCCTTGCACGGCGATGTGGATGACCGGATGTCCATCTTTATCGGGAAGCTGAATGTAGTCAATGAAGCGGGGGTTTAAGAGGTCGATGAGACCGCTTAGATTGATATCAAAACCAGCATCATGAGATTCAATATCATGGGTAATCCCGTTCGCAGCAAACACTCGTCCGTCATCCAGCATGAAATAGGTATGGGGAGCGCGGGGAGCGTCACCGCATTCCACAGAGTAGTTGGTCACATTGCACAGCGTGCCATTCACATCGACAACGTGCGCGTCAGGGTTCGGCCAGTAGGCACTGAACAACATTCCATGATGCACGGTTTGGTCAGGTTTCTTTGCCCAACAGGGAAAACCTACCAGCATCACAACGATTGTCACCAGAAGTGATTTCATGCTTCCTCCTGTATGTCTCAAGTATACGGTGGGGGAGGTGGGTTTGGACTGTGTTTTGTGGCTACAACTATCGTGCCGGTTCACGATTCTGCGGTAACCATCGCTAACCTTACCCACGGGTTAGTTGTTCGCCCGACTGACAAACAGAGCACCGAAGCCGGGGTCGTCTATCTTCACTCTGAAGTCTCCCAGAATCACTGGGTCATGAAGGTACATGTTGCCTTGAGTCGCGGCCTTGCGTTTGCTCACACCGGTGCCGGTGGGGCTTGCCTTGTCAATCATAGAATGTATCCACGCAGCCACCGCAGCCTCCTGTGGCTCGGTCGAATCCTTTAACGCTTTAGAGGCGCGGCTCATCGCCCGTCTGACATCAGGCCGGTGCAGCTTGTACAGGGTCGCCACGGTTTGAAAATTCTGCAGTTGGGCATACTCCAGGCATACCTTGGAGAGTGGAACAACTGCCATGGCTTCATCCTGCGTATGGAGGGAATCCTCGAATCCCGTCCTGGAGAAAAGTTCCCGCAAGGTTTCCTCGGACGGTTGACCCATCATCAGATAGGTGCCCAAAGCTTTCACAGCCATTCGCAGCCGGAAGGAACAAACAGTCTGAGTGGTGTGATGTAACTGCGCCAGTGTGGACTGAGTGTTTCCGGTTAAATAGTAACTCAGCAGCAAATCTTGGTCTTCGGCTTTAAGGCTTCTCAAGGCCGTGAGGAACTGGGCAAAGTTGCCCGTGATGTAGGTAACAATGTTGTCTTCAACTAAGTCTGCCTGAGCCTCAAGGCTGATGAGAATGTTACCTTCTAAAGCTTGCTCCTCCGTGAGCAACAGGGCACGGTCGGCGGTCACCGATTCCATGTAGGGCGATTGTTCCATCAGACCAACCTGCGAACGATGGCTATCACGGAATTTTCGGCGGGTCTGGCTTTTTTGCCCTCCACGGTTATGAAGCTGATACGTTTGCGAAGGAATCGCAACTCGGCACCGGCCTCACGGAGCAGAAAGAACCACTCCATCTCGGTACGAACCGGGAGCAGGAACACAGTCAGAGCACGGGATGTAATGGCCTTCCCGACCCATGGCAGAATGTTGCTGTAGGGCGGATTGCACCAGATGCGTTGACCTGTCCAGTCGAGAAGTAACCCATCCTGATGGATAGCCGGGTCGAAGGCCGGATTAAGCGGACAGGGGTCTAGGGTGAACCGGAACTCAGCATCCAGAGCCCGGTATAACCATTCAGGGGTTTGGTAACTGTCCCCGGCCTTGGTTCCGGGAAGTTTGTAAAACGGGAGCATTCCTTTACTAATACGGCTCTACCCAAAGTGCAACCCAAATACAATCCAAATTTGGATGGGTTGCTTCATTTGGATACCCCCTGATTGAGGTAATCCTTCAGAAGGTGGACGAGGATGGCGAACAGGGTCGGAATGTCCTCTTCGTAAAATGTTAGTGGGCGTGTGCGTTCCCCATCCTCCACGTACAGTGTGGCGGTCTTATTGGGGTTTAGTACAAATTCTGGATTAGGCATTGTCCCCCTCCGCTGTGGGTGGTTGAGTGAGCCGGTTGGAATGGACAGCTTCGATGTGCTGCAACATTTGCTCCAACCCGTCCGGGTGTGGGTAAGTCTGGCCGCAGGTGATGCAATAGAAAAACGCGGAGCCGGAGCGAACGGCGGGGTTGGGATGATTCCGTGACGGATAATAGCGGTCGATGATGTAGAGGTCGTCCACTGTCACGGGCTTTGGCGCATCACAGTCGTGGTACAGAACCTCCCTCTCGGGAAACTCTGTGTTGCACCGGGGGCAAGTCAGGGCCGTCTCGGTGCGGGTACAGTGGGTCAGCGCATGGGTCTGGAGAGCGGTGTTATCGCTTGCGGTATGGTCACAGTACAGGCACCTGTGGGTCGGCTTCCATGTCTTCCATGAATCCGCATCGGCGGCTGTTGCCGCCCTCTGCCTGACGCGCCAGACACGAATGAGACCGGGAGCGTTCTTGACCAGACTGCTCATCGGGTCAGAAGCCTTGGCGAGGTACTCAACGGAGTTGAATTGTGGTTTGTCGCTGGTGTTCTCGGTCGCAGCCCATGTCATGAATTCCTTCAGTTCATCCGGGGTGAGGGAATAGGTATCAAGGAGGAAACGGGACTTGGGAATCCATCCCTTCTGGGCGGAGCCCATAATGCCCTTGAAGTGTCGGGCACAGGCTAAAGCGTCGGAATCTTTAGCCGAGTTCGTCGTAGTCGGCGTCGTCATCGTTTATCTCCTCGTTCTCCTCTTCTTCCTGCCCCGCAGGGAGTAGGTTGAGGTTAGATTCAGGTTCGGTTTGGTTAGGGTATAGGTTAGGTTCGGTTGTTCCCAGCGGAAGTCCGTTTTTCACATCATTCTTGTAATTTCTGAGCTTCCGGTTCGTCATACTTCCGTCACAGTTGCGACATAGTTGCGTCATACTATCGTCGTACTTCCGTCGTACTTCCGTCGTACTTCCGTCAGACTCTCGTACAAGATTCGTCATAACCCCGTCACACTTGGTGCAGCGGAACAGGTGCCGATACCGCTCAAGGAACGCCCTCACAGGCCGGGGGTCGAGTCCAATCCGCCGCGCCAACACCTTGTGGTCAGGCGAACACTGGTCATACATCCACAACTCAATCAGGATGCTCAGGTAGACTCCCCGCATCGCCGCGTTCATCTCGCGAACGTGCCCGTCACGGAGCCAGTCCACCCAGTTGATGGGGAGGAACGGGGGGACGCGGTCTTCTGCGGTGAAAGACCTGGTGTTCTTTCCCGCCGTGACAATCTCCCCCGTTTCCTTGTTTTTGTAGGTGGGCATCAGCGGCCTACCTTATCGACGAACCCCGCCCCTGTGCTCCATATCGGCTCCGGGGCCGGTACTGGCTTAACCCGTCCTTCAAGCCGTTCCACCAGGTCAGTGGTGACCCGCGACCGCTTCCTGCCCCACCGGCGCGGCAACTTGTACATCGTGGCGATTTGGGAGATGCGTACCGAACTGTACCCGAACAGGGCACCGACTTCGATGTAGGTTTTTTCGGGATGCTGCTGGATGTACCGTACTATGGCTCTGTGAGCCTCTTCGGTCGTTAGTTTCATACTGTAGTTCCCTTAGTTTAGTTTTGCTTACCTACAGTAATACGGCGCTGAAACGGGTGGGGCACAGGTACTTTCGGCACCAATGGGATATTGGCGACACCACTTTTTCAAATACTTTTTAGGAAATTTCTTATTTGTAGCCAAAACCGACATGTGGTTCGTAAACTGATGATGAAGATGTAACACCGTAACTGGAGGCGGCATGAAACTCATCATTGGTAAGGCTTACAGGTTGTCAGGAGTTTATGGTATGGGAACCCACTACTGCGGCATCCCTTACGCGGCTGCGGTAGTTGCAGCGCGGCAGGAAAGCGCAAGAACCGGCTTGCTCAATGTGCGCTACTACCGGGGAACCGGCACCAGCTATGGCAGCACGGTTCACCTGTTCAGCGAAGAACCGAACAGTCCCATCACCAATCGCATTTCTGCTGAGAAAGTTCAGCAGCGGATACTCTCGGTCTATACTCCCACCGCTCCAGCGACGAAGAAGCTGGTGCAAAAGTGATGGCAAACGTGATAAGTCCCAGAATGAAAACGATGAACTCACTTAATGAAGTATCCGTACAACTTCCTGGCCAGACCGAGCCGGATATTTTAACCCCGGACATGCTCCCGCTCCTGCATCGCATCGTGGAGCGCATCCGCGACAGCGGAGAAGCCACGCTCCGCTCCGGGCGGAAGTTTGGTGTGGAGCATCTCGCCGACCTGACCAAAGCCATCACCACACTCGACCCGAGCACACCCCATGCAGGGGCCACGCATCTCCCGCGCACGGTCTCAAAAACCTACCGGGATTTCCTCGCGTTCCACCGGAAGAACCCATCCGTCTACGACTACATGGTCGAACGCGCCCGTCAAGCTGTCGCCCTTGGCCGCGAAACCTATGGCTTGCCGTGCATCTTCGAACTCGCCCGCTGGGAATCCGGCATCGTGAAACAGAAGATTCGCCTGACCGATGACTACGAACTGAACAACAACTACAAGGCGTATTACGCACGGCTCATCATGCAGCAGGAACCTGACCTCTTTGGGTTTTTCGGGGTTCGTGAGGAAGTGAAGAGCACCGCATCCGCCGACATGGGTTGGGACGTGGCCGCATACTCCGCCGTTCGCAAGCAGAAGTCAGAGGACAAGAAGACCAAGCGCAAGAGGCCGACGATGAAGAAGAAGCCATCACAAAGCGTGACCTTACAGGTGGAAGATGTGAAGAGCCATGGCTAAGCGGAACGGGGTGGAGAACGAGCCGTTCTCCACCCCGTTCGCGTTACTGAGGCCGCTACTATTTGCTACTAAACTTCAACCGTAGTCTGTACACTAGTCGCAGCCGGGAAACCGTAACGCGCTGAGGAAGCTGAGATTGAAATCAGGCATAGTCGAAAGGCTATCGGGGGTTCGAATCCCTCCCTCTCCGCCA
>VFSW01001247.1_pt1 | contig 38661 bp, 26 predicted proteins | sample 5358111 | NCBI WGS metagenome assembly VFSW01 (sample SAMN11554181, study PRJNA540505) | mine drainage metagenome | isolation source: sediment from site ElyBrook_90M | place: USA: Ely Copper Mine, Vershire, VT | collected 2017
CGACGTTACAGAACTGCTCACGTCTTTGTGTGCTCGTCTCTATGGTCGTCGTTCGGCTGATAATAAAGCTCAGCGTGCTATTGACGCAGTGTGCTCATGATCGCAGTGATGCGAACAAAAGCTCAAGCTCAGAAAGTAGCCGATCTAACTGGAGGCAAGGTTCTTTTTGACGAAGGTAAACCAACAAGAAAAGTATCGCTCGCCGGAGACTTCGAACAATACCGAGATGCACTAGAGTCAGTGAGCGTGCTCTTCCAGCTATGCGACGATGCTGGCGAGAAGGCTCCGACTGGATGGACGGTCACAGGTGCTTCTTTTGAGGTAGAATGGCCAAGAGATCCGTAGTCATCTTCTCTTGTCCGGTCTCATTTCGGTGCTAGAAGAGTAGCCTACAACTGGGCGCTAGCCAAAGTCGAGTCAGACATGGATGCCAAGAGAACGGACGCAAGCTACCTATCCACGCCGTGGACTCTTGAGGCCCTTCGCAAGCAGTGGAATTAAGAAAAGAGCGAGGTAGCACCTTGGTGGGGAGACAACTCCAAAGAGGCATATGTCTCTGGCATGGCCGAACTAGTTCGCGCGCTATCTAACTGGTCTAGTTCTAAACACGGTAAGGCTAAGGGTAGGAAGTTCGGCTTCCCGAAGTTCAAATCCAAGAGAAAAGACCGCAACAGAGTACGTTTACGACTGGCGCGATGCGCTTTCAAGACGATCACAGAACAATCGTGCTGCCAATGATATGCGCTCTCCGCTCTATGGAGAACACACGCAGAATACAGCTTCACCTAGCCAAGAATAATGCTCGACTACTTAACTGCACTCTGTCGGAGAGATGGGGTCGGTTGTTCGTCTCCTGCCAACTCGCAATCAAGACAAGCGTACTTACTCCACCATCTATAACTATGCCTGATAAAGATCCCATAGCTGGTGTCGACCTAGGGCTAAGGTCGCTTGCTACTGTCGCAGACAGTAACGGCAACATGACAACTATTTCCAACCCCGCTCCGCTTAAAGCTACTATTGCCGAGCGTCGTAGGGTTGGGCGCAGTCTCATCCGACGGATACCTGGATCACACGGTCACAGGCAAGCGAAAGCCAAGCTTGTCAAGTTAGACCGTAAAGCCGTATATGTCCGTCGTGAAAGCATCCACCAGTTGACTCGTTATCTGGTGGACAACTACAGCGAAGTTAAGATTGAAGACCTTAACATCGCTGCCATGGGTCGGAACATGGGAAGGCGGGCATTGCGCCGTTCGGTATCTGATACCGGACTCGGGGCCTTCCGACCAACGCTTACCTATAAGGCGATAAGTGCCGGAGTTAAGGTAGTAGTTGTAGATCGTTACTTCGGCTCATCGCAGATCCACCACAACTGCACAGGTAAATTAACAGGCGTAAAGCTTGCTAAAAGGCTTACCTGCGATACCTGCCGTGTTGAGGTAGATCGTGATGAAAATGCTTTATTAAATATCCGTGACTGGTCGGTTGTCAGTTGTGGGCCAGTTGGGTCCACTTCCCTGTTCGTTCCCAGGCCATTTGGTACAGGTGGCAGTTCAGGTGATGAGATGACTCATCACCTGAAGAGAGCATGTAAGACCGGTAGCAATACTGGCCGTACTCAAAAAGGCAAGAACGACTCTCGGGCGAGCGAGAATGAAGCCCAACGGAAGAACCTTGAAAAAGGTGCATCTGGTGAATAGGCTCACCATTTATAATGCAGATGCAACGGTCGAACATAGGCTTTCACCTTGAGGTGGTCTATATTAATAGTCGTGAAATCCGGACGGAGTTGCCTTGGTAAGTAATGATGACGTAAACGTAGCAATGGCGATTGCGCAGGAGGCGTCAGCGCTCTTGATGGCGCTTCGCGCTGAGGCGGATCAGAGTATCCAAGACATGCAGGATTTGAGAAGGCGAGGAGATCTCTCGAGCCACGAACTAATTGTGAGCCGACTACGTCAAGCTCGTCCGAATGATGCCGTCTTGTCCGAGGAGCAGAGTTCGGAGTCTGGCGAGAGATTTGAGCGTGAGCGGGTCTGGATTGTGGACCCCTTGGATGGAACCAAAGAATACGGGCAACTCGATCGGCTGGACTGGGCTGTACATATTGCCTTGTGGATACGAGGAGGTCAGCCTGAACCTTTGCTTTTAGGGGTCGTGGCCCTCCCGGCGTCAAATGAGATCTTTGTTTCGACCACAGTCGCCGATATCGCAGGCTTCGTAGCACCGAATCGCATACTGGTCAGCAACTCGCGCGCACCGCAATGGACGCAACCATTGGCTGCATCTATGGAATGTGAGCTCGTTGGAGCCGGTTCAGCGGGATTTAAAACGCTAGAGATAGTGCGTGGAAATGCCCGTGCCTATGTGCATGGCGGTGGGCAATATGAATGGGATTCAGCCGCTCCGGTGGCGATTGCGAAAGCCGCCGGTCTCCATGCCTCGCGCATCGACGGAAGTGATCTGCTCTACAATCAACAGGATCCCTATCTTCCGGACCTTCTGGTCTGCCATAAGCGAGACGCGGAGCGGATAATTAGTCTTATCGCAAGTGAAAGTGAGTCATGACTACCACACTGAATAATCTCGACCGCCTTGAGTCAGAGAGTATCCATATAATGCGAGAGGCGGTGGCTACGGCGGAACGTCCGGTGATGTTGTACTCGATCGGGAAGGATTCCTCAGTGCTGGTGCATCTGGCCCTGAAGGCCTTCTATCCTTCGGTACCTCCTTTCCCGCTCCTCCACGTCGATACCACCTGGAAGTTCCAGGAGATGTATAAGGTGCGCGACGCAGTACAGTCGAAGACCGGTATGGAACTCGTAGTCCATCAAAATCCGTACTGTGTAGAGCATCACATCAATCCCTTTGACCATGGTTCGGAGACGCATACCCACCTATGGAAAACCGAAGGACTCAAGCAGGCACTTGATCTCGGTCGTTACGATCTTTCCTTTGCTGGTGCACGGCGAGATGAAGAGCGCTCACGAGCGAAAGAGCGCGTGTTCTCCGTTCGGTCATCGACGCATCAGTGGGATCCAAAGGCACAGCGGCCGGAGTTGTGGCACCTCTACAACACATCCGTTGCATTCGGACAGACGCTTCGAGCCTTTCCACTGTCGAATTGGACTGAACTCGACATCTGGCGTTATATCGAGCGCGAGCAGATTGCGGTCGTCTCGCTCTATTTCGCCAAAGTACGACCTGTCGTCGTCTCTGAAAGCGGCATCATCATGGTTGACGATGACCGTTACCGTCTGTCTCCGGGAGATCAAGTCGAGGACCGCCTGGGGAGGTTTCGAACGCTCGGGTGCTATCCCCTGACTGGCGGGGTGGAGTCTAGTGCTTCAAACGTGGCGGAGATCATCGAAGAACTTGAGAAGTCTGAGACCTCCGAGCGCAGCGGAAGACTTATCGATAGAGACAGGGCTAATTCAATGGAAATGAAGAGACAAGAGGGATATTTCTAATGTCTGAGCTGATCGAATCTGTCAATCGGAGGAATGCCGGGGAGGGCGACGCGCTTTCACGCAAAAAAGACAGTCTCAGATTTGTTACCTGTGGCTCAGTCGATGACGGCAAATCTACCCTCATTGGACGACTACTGTTTGACTCAAATCTGATCCCACAAGACACGCTGGCGCAGCTGGAGAGCGATTCGAAGCAATTGGGTGCACAGGGCCCTAACCTCGATCTCGCACTGCTGCTTGATGGTTTAGCTGCAGAGAGGGAGCAGGGCATCACTATTGATGTGGCGTATCGGTATTTTGAGACCTCACGTCGCAGCTTTATCGTTGCCGACTCTCCGGGGCACGAGCAGTATACGGCAAATATGGTAACTGCAGCCTCGAATGCCGAGTTGGCCTTGATCCTCGTTGACGCCACTAAGGGAGTCCTTCGGCAGACGCGCCGACATGCAAAGCTGGTGAACCTCTTAGGTGTTCGACATATCGTGCTCGTGGTCAACAAAATGGACCTTGTCAACTACGATTCTGCGCAGTTCGAAGACATTCGACATGAATTTGCGAAACTGATTGCAAAGTTTGAGAACGTCGTCGTCGAGTACGTTCCGGTTTCTGCACTTGTTGGTGACAATATTGTGACGCGAAGTGAGCGAACACCATGGTACTCCGGTCCAACACTTATTGACTTTCTTGAGACGGTAGATGCTGCCAAAGCAGACGTAGATGGTCCAGTGCGATTCCCGGTGCAATGGGTCAACCGGCAAAGCTCCGACTTCCGTGGATACGCAGGAACGGTCGCGCAGGGTGTAATAGCTCCTGGGGATCGAGTGGTGGTGCAACCCTCAGGCGTCACGACGACCGTGAAAAAGGTGATCTCGCCGGACCTGAGCGCAACCCAAGCGATTGCTACGCAGGCTGCTACCGTCGTGTTAGAAGATGAGGTCGACGTGAGTCGCGGGGATGTAATAAGTTCGGCTCAGGCACCTGCGCAGGTCGCTGACCGGTTTCAAGCGTCGCTGGTATGGTTCTCTGAGGAGGAAATGTTGCCCGGAAGGTCCTACCAGTTGAAGCTGGGAACTAAAGTCGTCTCTGCAACCTTTGAGAGCCCACGATACGTAATCAATGTGGATACGCAAGAGCGGCTTGCAGCGAGAACGCTCCACAAGAATGATATCGGTACCTGCCACCTCAGCACGGCGTCGCCAATCGTCTTCGAACCTTACACGCATTCTAGGGAACTTGGCGGCTTCATTGTTATCGACCGGCTGTCAAAGCGAACCGTTGCTGCTGGTATGATAGATCACGAGCTTCGTCGCTCGGACAATATCCGCTGGCACCAGTTCGAAATTGACGCGGACGCAAGACGAGAGCTCAGCCAGCATGGCTCTGGAGCTATCTGGTTTACCGGGCTATCCGGTTCCGGGAAGTCGACGATTGCCAACCTCGTTGAGCGAGCGCTCTACACTAGTGGTGTTCACACCTACATCCTTGATGGTGACAACGTTCGGCGTGGACTAAATAAGGATCTCGGCTTTACCGATGCAGATCGTGTGGAGAACATTCGCAGGGTGGCAGAAGTTGCCAACTTGATGATCGATGCAGGTCTGGTCGTACTCGTGTCATTTATCTCGCCGTTTCGGTCCGAGAGAGAGATGGCGAGAGATCTGATAGGAGCAAACCGATTTATCGAGGTTTATGTTGATACACCGCTTGAGGTTGCCGAGAGTCGTGACCCAAAAGGGCTCTATAAAAAAGCCAGAGCTGGTCAGATTCCGCACTTTACCGGTATTGATTCGCCATATGAAGCTCCTCTGAACCCTGAGGTGCGGGTTGACACGACACTGCGATCGGAAGAAGACTCTGCGCTCTATGTCCTAGAGGTATTGCAGCGTAAAGGGCTCCTCCGTCGAAACTTCAGCTAAATCTTTGAGATAAGCATGGTTTCTAGATATTCGTTCGGGGGACGATTGCAAGACTTGAACGTTATTGGTCTTTAGGAAGGCTCTAGAGTTATCATCCCACTCTTTTGACTCTGGCTTCAGTCTTGGTACCATCCTGATGAAATATTAAGACTAGAAACGTCTCGTTGTCGTGACTAGATCCAGTGCCAAACAAAACGGCAGAGGAGAAGCACTGAAATTGACAACGAGAAAGTAGCGGACATTGCCATAGTGTGTGGAGATAGCTAAGTAAAATCGGCATACGCATCAGCCTCGCTGGTGTTCTTGCGCTCGATTATTTCAAGGGAGATTTGAGCTTGGATGCGGCGGACACAAGTTCTGCGTGCTATTGCGAACGGGGGAGAGCTTTTTGTTCCTAGATGAAGTACCTTATGGTCGTGATATGTCCGGTGTAGGTGCTTTAGCGCCATTGCAGTGGTGAGGGAGGCGACTAAGAATGGCCGTTTCGAAAACCATAGCCCGTGAGCTTTATCAATTCGGCCAGGCCCTAGTTTGAGGAGTAGATAATGCTCGCGGTCTCGTGACGAGCTCAGATGACGTTGTGGGATACAGATGCAGCATGATGCGCCAAGGCCGATATCCAATCTCGCTAATGATATGCACTTTAGGTAGTAAGTACTTTCGCACCTGGTGAGGCCATGGGGTTCCCTCAAAATCGTGCGCTAAGCGGCTCGTGGGCGCGAAGTTGACAGAGTTTCCTGCCCTAAAGTTGGCAAAGACCAAACCCAATGGAGAGATGGGTCTTACCTACACACGGTAAACCGAGTTCTTAAAGACCTTTGGCTAGCTTTTGGATGTTGATCTTGTCCGCATCGGTTGGATCGATTAGCGCAACATTGGAACAGATGTTGACAAATTCCAGTGATTGGTGTTTGTTGCTCGTCGTGCGATCTATACCACGAGCAAAAGTCGAAGCCGAATTTCGACAGGCCTCGTTTCTGCTGCAAGGTGGAGAGTCGAAGCCGGGGCATCATAACTTCGTTCGGTCCTCCAGCTTCGTTCGCTTTGCAGAAGCGACGTGACGAACTCAAGATACGAGGCATCTTTATTTTTACCGGCCTCTACTTTGACCGCAATGAGATCATTGGCGTGAGAGACGCAGGTGCTCATATGACCTTCTTCTCTCTTGAGCACTATCCCTCAACTGCACGTAGTCTGCAAGTGAACGGAACCTGACATCGGCCTCTTCGATATGTCGGCAGCGCCCTTGGGATGCGGTAGGTTTTGCTTCAGCGGTGAAACCTTTGAATTGCTTTGGAGGGTAGGCCAGAGATCGAGTCTTGCACCTCAAGGGATGCGTTGCAATGGAGATGACGTTTGATGACTTGATGGGTCGCCGGCTTTAGTCAGCGACACGACGGGGGGATCGTTCTGAATCGCGCGATGAGCGCGGCGTCCGACGACGACTTCATGGCTTCTCTCGGGCGGACGGTGACTTTCCCGTTTAAGAGAGCGCTCGTGCCCCTGGTGAGGCTAAATTTTGACTCGAGGGCACAGGTCATGGAACTTGCCCGAACGGGCTCATCATGTTCGAAGCGACGTTTTTCTGACTTTAGAGCTCTTTCGACCAGGAAACTGTAGTATCTCGGTCGAGTTCCTCAAATGTATTGCTGTTGAAGATCCTCTCGCAGATGCGAAGTCGGAGTGCCCACGAATAGGTCCTTGTTGGCACTGCCACCTCCAAGTGGTTCCAGTATCGTGTTCTCACATGAAACGTCCAGGTTTCGGGGAGTAGATCGGCTGGGTCAGTTCTTAGAGAGCTCCCCACATCCACGCCAGTCCCGAATCCTTCTGGTTGAACTTCAATTATGAGAATTTCTAGCGCCCATCTTTAGAAATCTTGACGAAACTCGAAATGTCGTTGCTGATTACATACTGAGCTACGACGACCTGTCACCATACTCGCAGTCTGGAACATCTCGCCGGTGGAATGCGAGCCATATGTTGCAACAGTTGCTTAAGGGCCCTAAAGTCATTGTCTATTGAATCTGGGGTGATCCACTCTGTTTACGGTTAATGCTTATGCCTTCGATTGGACTGCTTAAGTCATAAGAAAGGCAGAGGAAAGGCTCGCTTTATTTTCTTATTTACCTTCTACGGATAACTCGCTTTTGACGCTTTTAGGAGCGAATTATTCCCGGCGATAGTGTCAGGATAGTTTGGAGGGACATTGGAGAGAGCTCTGGCGAACACCCTTGTTGCGGCCGTAGTGTTGCCATATGCCAACTCGTAGCGTCCTAGAGATGTTTGAAGTCGAGAAATGCCGAGGCCGCTGACACCGGAGGGTTGAGCATACGGTCCCACATTCACGATGAAGTACTGAATTGACGATTTTTCATATGCGATTGCAGCGCCGAGGTTACCTTGATCTGCAGCAATTGCGGCGAGATCGTCCAGGAGCCCTGACTGGTTGGGAGCAGTCTTAAGTGCCGCCGTGCAGAGCTGGTTTGCCCTCGTATAGTCGTGCCGGGTAATAAAGAACTGGCAGGCGTACTGTTTCACTATGCCTGAAGCTCGAATGAATTGAGCTGACTGTGAAAGAGTCAGTGCCCGATCTATTGATGCAACAGCCCCGGATTCATTACCGACAACTGTTTGTAAGTGAGCCTCAGCGATCAAGATAATTGGGTTGTTAGGGAAGAGTTGAGAAGCCACCTCGTAGGTTCTATGTGCGTAGTAATACTGATGACGCAAGATATATAGGTCTATTATGTTTTGCAGTAATTGCGGCGATGCGTTGGGAGACGATGCGAGCTTTACTGCGCTTTGGAACGCGTGGTTGTCTTCGCCAGCTCCGATCTGTGTTTCGGTGTAGAAAAAAAGCACATTTGCGTCTGTGGGTCTTAGTGCTACTGCGCGCGCCGCATCGCTAAGCATCCCGTTGAGGAGATGAACTCCGGGACTGGCGTAACACTGTGCGCGACCTATGTAAAGCGACGCAAAGTCAGGATATTGCTGGATCGCATTCGTGTAGTTGGCAATGCACCCTTGCGCATCTTTGACCGCGAAACTTAGTCGCGCATCGGCGATGGAATTGCCTATCAGCTTGGGCGAAGGTGCTCCAGCTGAACGCGCAATGGAAATTGACTGATTGACCGTGGATGTAGGCGCTAGTCCGCAGGATGAGATAATAAAGCCAAGAGCGCTGAGGGAAATTGCCTTCCATTTGGCCCTGGTTCCGCGTGGATCTCGCGCAGCGAGGTGGACTCGAATCCTTATAAATCTTCGAACAAGGCGGTAGCTCAACGATGCGGTGACTAACAGGCTCGCGGAGGTTGTGAAGGTTATGGGAAGTAAATAAGGGTCAGAGTTCAATGAGGTCCACGGGAACTTGGATGGTAGCCCTGTCGAGGCATAAATCTGCGCTAGAACGGCGATCGACATAAGAGCAATCGCGATTCTTGCCAATGCCGGACTCATTACTTCGGATTCGAATTGCGGTAATCTTGCCTCCGGTCCAAGGTCACGGTATCTACGTCGCTTACTGATTCTGAGTAGGACGAATATGCCAAGGAGACCTATGAGTGAGATTGCGATTCCATAAAGCTGGTACTGGTAGCTCGAATAGGTGAATACGAGTTGGTGTGGAGCTTTCGGAAGATAGAAAAGGTTGAACAGTTGGCTCGCGAAGCCGCTTGTGAACGTTCCTCCGACCTTCCACGCTGTGTCATAATTTACGGCTAATTCATACCAGGGTCCGTGGGACTTTGGAAAGGTGCCGGTGTAGGACTGATCATTTGGTGCAGTTTGTGGGGGTGCGTAGAGGACAGATGATTGTAGTGCATGCTGTGCAAGAGTGTCCCATTGCACCGCAGGGCCTAGGGTGACGTTGCTTCCGCTGACGTATTGATTTCCATTAGAAAAAGTGATTGGTCCGTAGGCGCTCCATCCTGGTGCGGAATTTAGCGTCGTCACGCGTGGGAGGGATGTGACGGATCCGTTGATGTTGAACGATACCTTTGCGTCACTAGTTTTAGCCAAAACTGTGTAGCGTGCGGGCTTGACGTTCCGGTAGCCGAGGCCATTGACAAATGGGTCTATGGCGAGGCTGTCCGGATAGGAAGCTGATGCAACGGGCTGGTTGAGTTGGTTGTAGGTTGCCGTAAATGTGACTTGCAGGTGGAACGCTTCGATCGCTGGGAGGTCATCTAGTAGCGTCCAAGGGCCGCCATATACAACACCGATTGCTGGGTAGTTGCGTACGACTGAATAGGTCGTCGGCAGGTGCCATACGTATATGGCAGTGTCACCGGATCCTAGTACTTGAGGTGCTCCGTAAATCGCATCTACTTCGTTCTTCAGCCACCCATCAGACACTCCTCCATCTGGAGACCCAAGGGCTGTCCCCTTTGGACTCACCAGATATGCGGTGTTGGTCTGCGAGATTAGGTAGGGGAATAGGGTGGAGTTGAGGTAGCAATAGGGCTGGATTAGGTCGTTGCAGAAGGTTTGAAAAGGGTCACTTGCTATTACGACCTGTGAACTGGTGTTGCCTCGCAGAAGATCTAGCGGGTGAAGTGGAGATGAGATGTTGTAAATGTGAGAGGTGTTGCTTGAGTCAAAGTAGCGGGGGGTACCAAGCCAGAGTACCTGGCCTGGATGCTGATCGCGGCTAAGCATGGCGGTGAGCTGTGAGAATGATGATGGCTCGTTCACTGGTACAGTAGTCGATTTGAGCGATCCGTTGAGCTGAGACCATGAGGTCGCAGCGAACACAACAACGATTACGGCCAAGGCCAGTGGCGCGAGTAAGCTTCGAGAAATTCGTGCAAATGTTCTGCCTAATCCAATTCGACGGTCCCAGAGATCCTGGAGAGCACTCGGTACGAGTATGGAAAGTGCCATCGCTACGGGGAAGAGGAATTTCGAACCCTCGCGAAAGAGATTGAAACTCGGGAAATGTGAATAAAGCAGCTGATATATAAATCCGAAAGGACGGGTAGTTGTCTTTGCGAGAAATCCGAACACAATCGCTGAGAAACCAAGCCATATGTAATCAACCGATAGCTTCTTTCGAAGAAGAACGATAAAGGCGATGAGTGGTACAACAAGGAAGATTGGGTTCAGTACTGATGCGACGATGGGTGCAGGTTTAGCTCCTGTCCATTCTGGGATTACTCCAGAGATTCCGTGCAAGTAGTCGATGATGTTCAGGTCTGGCTTTTGGGGGATAGGGAGTGCTACGCCACGTGGTAGAGGAGGGTCGGCAAGATCCAGGTGAATTGGAGTACGATGTAGACGAACGCAGCTAACAAGGCTAGGAAAAGTCGATTTATAACGATCCGCAGCTTTGGTTCGGCGAATATGACGATGATACCGTATAAGACGAGCAAGTACGCAGTGACGACAGAGGGCCTAATGTCAACGGCGGTCGAGAGTGCCATGAATAGTCCGGTGAAGATTGCCCACCGGACCGAGCGCCTGCGTACAGTTAAGATAAAGGCTCCGATTGTGAAGCAAGAGATCGCTGCAGATATAGCTAGTGGTGGTTCCGATGCTGTTGTGACCAAGATGTAGGGATTCGCTACGAAGAGGAGCGGAACAAGAAAAGTCCAACGGGACTTGCCCATAATTTGTCTCGCGAGCCACCACGGCGCTATGGGTAGTACCGCCGCACCAGGCAAATACATGGCTATGCGTTCAGCGACATTCCAGTGAAATCCCAGGTGAGCGACGAGTCCATAGACCATATAAATGGGAAATCGGAAGGCATTAAAGGCAACTGCTCTGCCACCGAGACCATTGGTGGGATCCCAGAATCCTGGCCAAGGAAAATAGGTCGCTAATCGTGCGACGTCAGGTGCGCTTTGATCACCAGCGACTAGAGGCACCAGGTTGAGCCAGCGAAAACGGAAGGCGAGACCGAGTATGGCGAGCAGCAACATAGTCCAACCGGAATGGTCAAGGAGCCATTCGGACTTGTCGATCCAGAGTTCTTGGAATCTCGACAATCCACGGTGCTCCGTCGAGGATTCTGGCGCGTCTATCATTGATCTCCTGTCTGATCAGCTGTTGAAATAATCTCATTAGTTTCTGTGGAACGTGCTCGGACTTGACGAAGCATCGTGTTCTCATCATGGAGGAACATCACAAAAAGCACCAACGCAAATGAAAGTGCGAGCGCATCGCTTATCAGAACTACCTGTAGCGGAGAGGAGTGGAACAGAACGAGCATCAGTAGTCGCATCACTAGAGCTGGGATTAGGGCCCATAGGAGAGTAAAGCGATTGCGCGCTTGCTGAGTGTGCATCAATGCAGTTGACCAGCTCAAAATGCCCATACCGACGGCGTACCAGCCAAGGTATGATGCACCTCCTACGTATTTTGGGCCAGCAAATTGCCGGATGATCGGTGTCCCTAGGATCTGAAGCAAAATAGCCCCGATAATCGTGCCGATCGTGAAGACTCCGATGACCGTGAAAACGATCGGTTTCGAGGACTGTCCCTTGTGCTGCCGCTCGGCTACGTGGGGAAACATGACGTTTAGTATCCCGGTCGTTCCTGAAAAGAGAATGTTGCCAATTGCTGCCACTATTGCATACTGTCCAGAAACTCGATGTGAAAGATAGTGCTGAACGGTTACGACGTCAGCGCTGAGAAAAACGCCATTCGTAAGCGTTGCAAATACTCCATTCGTCACAAACGGTAAGTCAGTTCGCCATGGAACCCGCATCGGTACTCGAAGTGCTCTTACTATAGATTGCCGCACCGTTGCTAGGCAGACCAGAAATGCGATGACCGAACCGCTCGTAAGTGCAGTAAGTACTCCCATGACCTTGTAGTTCGAGATAAGGCTAACTACTCCAACGAGGTAGAGCAGAGGCACTAAAACATTGACAGCGCTCCATGTAAGGAATCGTCGTTCTCCCTCGAGAGCGCCTTTGAGTGACTGAATTGCTAAAAGGAATGGCGATCCCCATGCGACTGTCAGTATTTCTGTTCGAGTCGCGTGAAAGAAAGATGCGAGTGTCCCGGAATAAAGGGTAGACACGAGACCAATGAGTATCCCTGCGGTAAATAACCATAAAGTTAGCCGTAATAGCACGGAGTCAGCTAAAGACGGACGTGAGGAATCTACCTCAGAACGCCTACTCACGTGCCAGGCGACTTGCCTTCCAAATGAGGAGCCAGGCCTGGTCACAATTCCGTAGAAACCGAAGAGGGCGAAAGCACGTCCATAATCACCAGGAGATAGATGGTGACCTCCGTAGAACTGCAATCCGAACATCAAAAGTCCAGTGGCGAGAGTTGCGACCGTAGAAACCACGTTGTCTTTGACAAATCGCAATGAAAGTCCTGATGCCGAACTTGATGAAGAAGGTCGATTCATCAAGTTCGGACGCGCGTGAGGTGCAGTGGTCTGAGAGGATTTGCGTGAAGGCACCTATCTATCTTACGCATTTTTTTGTCGACCGTTGACAGCAAGTTTGCTTTCTGAATGTCATATCGCTTTTCGGGTCGAGGAGAATTCATGATGCAGCCCATTGAGCGGATCTGCGTTGCGTTAGGCGAAACTAAGCGCACTGCAGAGGGTGTACCGAGTCCATCCGAAGTTACTTACGGCCACGGCATACTTGCTAAAAACCTACTTTGGGTGGCGAAATATTATCAAAAACCTACCAATGGTGACGAAATTCCCTTGAGTTGTTGTTATGAAAGGCCGATGGAACTAGTGATTATCACGGAGAGTGTGAAGTCGAGTTTGAAAATTGTCTTATTGACATTGCAACGCATTCTGAGTACGAGGGAGAGATCGTCATGCGCTTTAAAGGTTTTAATTCGGTCAACGGTTTCGTCGGACATGTGGCGAAGGTTACTTCCAATTCCACTTTTGGTCATACGGGAGCAGCACTATCATTGGGGGTTCTGTCCGTGATAGGAGTGGCTGGAGTTTCAGTCGGCTCATTGGCTCCTTCTGTTCCGGTCCTTAGGGCACCCCATATTACAGAGGCCACCGGTGCGATGGGAGGCTCGACTTCGGTGTGGGCCAAAAAGTTAGCTGAGAGTAGGGCGGCATCGACAACTTCGCTTCGCTCCGGTCATGACGTTGGAAACAAGCGAGTGAGTTCCGCCATCACGCAGCAGGCCAGTTCGTCAACGACTTTAGGTACTTCCACAACCGATTCACCAGGTAGTTCTGCGACGACGTCAACGACTTTAGGTACTTCCACCACCGAGACACCAGGTATTGCAGCAACGACGTTGGCGGCCGTGTCGAATTCCACCCCAACAACGACTGTTTTGGAAATGGCGTCACTCGCGAGCCCCACGTTCGCCCCATCGGTACCATCAATTGAGCCGATCGGTGGAAATGTAATACCGGTTTCGAGCCTATTCAACGTCTTGAGCTATGGAGCGGACCCGACAGGTCAGCGTGACTCTACCAACGCGATTATCGCTACGATTTCTGCAGCTGAGGCTTTGCACGATGATGCAACTGTCTACTTCCCGTCGGGCCACTACGTACTAACTCAGCCACCAAACCGACTTTTTGACTTCGTCATCGCCTCGCCTATCAACATCGTGGGTGCTGGGCAGGGTGCGACAATCATTGAAAACGAAGTGGGAATTGATTCTGCCATCAGTAATCCTCCGGGAATGTTCGAGATTTTGGGATCAGGGGGTCCGACTCCTGGTGGTGCTGACGGCACAATCATAGGCGACATGACCTTAGACACTAGGTCCTTTCAATCTGGTACCGCAATCACCGACTACGGGAATCACACGGTCGTCGGCAATTTGACCGTTTACGCTCCCACAAGCACGCCCAATTACAACGGAAATCAATTTGGTGTCCGCGTGATTGCGGTTTGTAATCCCTCCAACGTTCAGACGGACTATCGCGTCGGAAATCTTGTCCAGAACGTCTACATTACGGGTGGCGGTGGCGGCGGCAATACAGAGCTTGATATATCTTGCCAGCAGAACACCGTAGTCAATGGTGCGACCATCGTTGGCAACGGGGTTGACGTCTACATGAGTCGCGACGATAGCCTCAGCAATCTAAATTTGACAGGTGGCGACAATGGCTCCACCGCCTTTTTTACCTGGGTTATCACCGATTCGCAGAACATCAATATGACCAACATACAAGTGACGGGTCAGGCTGGAGTGATTGAACGGTCGTCGAGGGATACGACATCGAACGTCGTCGTGGATAACGAAGTCTCAAACACACCCTCGGCTTACATGCGGATCGGAGATGCACTTTCGACCACCATTGAGAACAGCAGACTGGGAGGACTTTATCTCAACCCTAGTCAAGTTCTAAATGGTCTGGCGATGACTAATTCCACCTTCGGCAAGGTCTATTGCACGAATCTTAGTTACGTGACAGGTTTGTCGGGTCTAGCGTGCCAGTGAACCTACACGAACAGGGTTATCAATGACCTAGAGTAGATTTGAGAGCGACGTCAAGTCGCTCTCAAATCTTTTGAATACCCATCTTGTGCCTCGGCCTGAGACCAGATTTCGTTTCACTATTGTCGCCCGGGATTCATCGAATCAACAACGTGGCCGACTCATTGACGCTCCACGTAGTTTCATCTCAGCAGGGATTCAGCGAAAAGAAGGGTGCCGTGGCATTCATCAGTTGTTCAAGTCTACGAGCTTTGCAGAGAGGAGCCATGCGACCGCAAGAGCACACTGTGCTCGTCAATGGGCTATTTTTTGTCGACGTTTTTCCTTAGTTGGCCCTCGTCGGGTCGCTATCAGTTGGTTTTTTCCTCGGTCTACAGAAACCCTGCGCGGTGGTTCAGCTTCCTCGGGCTAGGTGGCGTTTTGGGTTTTTTGTGCAATGGTTGCATCTGTTATCGATCGTTCTCCGGGGCGCTTTTTCGTTATATGGTAGTCGTAGCTGCGATCAATCTAAGTGGTCACGATTTCACAAAGAAGTGCTCTTTTTTCGGCGTTGTTGAGCGTCCGTGAAGACAGGGAATAATCATTACCATTAGCTCATCCAATGTTTCAACCAATGGGGTTTCCTATCCGGTCAGCCATTAGCGACGACTTCCATCCGCGCCTGGCTCCGTCGTTCGAATTCCTGCGAGCTTCTCCTACTCCAGGACCTTTGTTCACTGAATCATCGACTGCCGTGCCGGAGTGATCAAGGCCAAAGATGCGGTCATAGCTACTACGTGCATTGTCAACGAGAGAGTCATGTACCCCTGCTTGCACGCACTTTTCTCGGCGAAATCGAACTGTGGCAAATGACATCTCGGATGAAAAGAGTCGTTCCGCATCCGCCCATGAGCGTCCCCTAGTCAGTCCGACCAACATGAAATTAAATCAAAACAGTCCCGATCTGATGTTCTTTGTCCGTTGCAACCGTGAGGATGTGTGGCGCTGCGTACAGGAAGGAGAGGTTTCATTGTAGTCCAGATCACATTTCAAGTGCGTGCCTAATAGATACTTCTCCATCGGTGATGGCTTTTGTACACCCAACTTGAAGCAGAGGAAAGTTGAAAACCGATGGAGGTTCTTTCTTCGCTGGGCTTCATCAGGCCCTATACCGTGTTGGCGAACCGGACGACCTCTATGAGCGCCGGAAATTGTAATTGTGAAATGCATGGTAATTTAATTCTGTTGGAGAGTAGATAGAAAGATTTTTATTAGTGTGTAGACTCGAAAAGCTTAGGTAGGAGGATCTAGGTGCAGTCGATTTACGACATTCAGGAGCTGGCCGACAGAGGTCGGGTGGATCGGATTCTCATCGTAGCGGTGGGACGCACCGGAAGTACATGGCTGACTCAAGCACTCGATCATACGCCTGGCACTGTGTCACTGTTTGAGCCAGACAATATCGATGCAAGTCGAGTTCCCAATGCGAACTTCGGAAAGTCCGGATTTGGTCCCTATCCTATCATTGATCCAGAGGATAAAGGCGGCGTATATCGCTCTCTGTGGGACGTCGTGTTTAAAGGTGGCGTGACGTATAAACAACTTCGCAAGATGTCTCCATTCATGCATCCATTATTGAAGCTCCCAAAGCCAGTGTTACGTTATTTGGTCAACATCGGAGGACTGGCGCTCTCATCGCTGCCCGGTAAAGGTCAGCGAAATATTGCTAAGACGATCTACGCTTGCTTCTCAATTGAATGGATCGTTAAAAACTATAATCCGCAGGTGATCGTGACACAACGCCATCCGTATAGCGTGATCGCAAGCTGGAGAGATTTAGGTTTGCCCAAATTTGATCTCTTAACTCGTCCCGAATTATTGAAGCGTTACCGAGATCGATTCGAGGGAGAACCTCCTACTGCGAAAGATTCGGAACTTACTCAGGTGGCTTGGTTAGTCGGACTTCAGACCGCAGTTCTTGGGGAAGCGGTTGAGCGGCATCCTGAGTGGGTCGTGGTCAATCATGAAGATATGTGTATCGATCCGGTTGAGAAATTTCGTGCTCTGTGCAAAATCATGCGAATCCCGTGGTCTGATGATGTTGAAGAGTTCCTTGAATCGTCGAATCGACCGGGTGAAGGTATGGTTACGAATCGTGTAACGAGTGAGCAGGTTGACAAGTGGCGCCGTGTTTTGTCAGTCGAAGAAGTGCAGGAAATCTCATCGGTTCTGAACCGTTTTCCTAATCATGGTTGGGTAGTCAAGCCTGAGGACTGGGAAGATCTAATCCAGCTGTAGTTCTTTAGACGAGGGATCGTTAAAGCGGATAGAGCTTGGATGCGTCGTAACTACTGATTTGGTGCTGCGGTGTCCAAAGAGTCGTCACAACTTCGAGTAGTCCGTCCGGAAATGATTTATTGCTTCACGGATATGAGAAGGAGCCAATCTGCTCTCGATTATGTCGTGGAAAAGCTGTCAGAGAGTTGATCTTTCCCTGTAGTGCCAGGAAGTACATAGCTTGAATTACTATACGCGTGATTGCCCACTTAGTCTTTTTTGAAGATGAACTTGACTAAAAGAGCCGTCATGCATCCGTCCTTGATTTCCCACATGCGACAGGTAATTAGTTTTAGAACTGCCACCATATCGAAATGGCAGTAGTGGTGGAGCTATATTTCCCCGGAAATTAGCAAGTAGTGAAATATCGAATACGTTTAGAAAAGCGAATCATCGGTGACTGCAGACTAGCGGCTGTCGATGTCCAAATACAGCTTGCGAATGACTTCATCCGATACGCTCGTCAACGGATCGATATCCTGATAATCGCTGTTTTTCCCCGTTGTACAGGGCGATTATGAGTCTTTTGGTTGAAGGCTTGGAGCACGCAGTGAAGACCATCGTGTCAATCATGTTCTTTTTAGCTGACTAAGTTTTGGCCTAGAGTGGCAGGCACACTTAGAGAGTTTATTAATCTTGGATACGTGGTTTTAGCTTACTTTCCAACAGTGCGCGATCCTGGCGCCACTATGCGATATAACTCATTGGCATAGTCGGGTCTATTCCGAGATTTGATATACAAATGTACTAGTCTCATAAAGCCATCGAAGCCACCAAGAGGTTGGTGTAAGTAGCGGATTATGACCTAGGCGGTGATGGAAATCAGAGGAAGATGTTCGACGCGGAATTCAAGATTGCTTTGGCACCGACTTGCTACGTTGCCGACAAGGCGTTTCGCTTCTACTGGTGGCTGTACACATGTAATTTACAGGAAAGCGCGTTATAAAGGTGGTGAGGCGAATTCTGTCAGAAGCGCTCGATCGAGAAGCGCTCGATCGAGAAGTGAGACAACTCGAGTTATGAGAGATAACGCAGAAAATAGGAAGAGTCGGTAAGGGTACTGTTAAGCGAGCGCCTACGCGATGGCGTGTTGGAATTAATTTATTGCTCTTAGGCGAAGTTCATCAGACGACGCTGGGTCTAATCTAACTGAAGCGATCGGAGAGTGGCCTGTAAGTCGTCTTGGTAAGATGCCCCGATGCAATTACGCTTCGGGGTATGAGCGGGTATTGTATCTATTGGGTTATGTGGTTTGAACGACCAGGTCTTGGTGGTAACTACGATCATTAGCGTCTGTTCGGTTCGTGAGATTTTTAGGAGGCTTTTCGAATGAGTGGCCGGAAAGTCCGAATCCTCTTGGAGGTATTTTCGGTACTTGTGATTGTGGTGCTATTGTTGACGTTGCTAATTAAGCATTCGTCTAACGCTCCCACTGTTTCATCAACTACAACAACCCAAGGATCACTCTCTACGACGCCAACAACTGTTGGTAGCGCTAATCTAACTACTTCGACTGTGCCGTTTAACGGTCGAGTTATTAACGTTGTCGATTTTGGTGCAGACCCGACCGGTAAGAAAGATTCTCGCTCGGCAATATCGGCTGCCTTGCAGTCAGCCGAACAGAAGCCAGGTTCTGAACTTTATTTTCCTGCGGGAACGTTTTACGTGAAGAGTGTGACTTCACCTATCGGTGACTTTGTTGTTACCGTTCCTATACGAATAGTCGGGTCGGGTGTAGCTTCAACGACCCTAGTTGATGCTGCTGGACAAGTTACTGGTGTTTCTTCCCCGCCACCTATGTTCTTGATCAAGGGAACCGGAACTTCACTACCGGGAATGGCCAGTGGAACGGTGGTTGAGGGCTTTACCATCAATAGCGCCAAGTACCAGTCCGGAACCGCAATTATTGACTTTGCCGACAATACAGAGATCCAAAATCTTGTCGTTTATGCACCTTCGAGCTCGAAACAATACAATCCAGATCAGTTTGGCATTTGCGTCATTGCTGTGTGCAATCGCAATAACTACCAGACTGTGTATCGAAGTGGAAATGTTGTTCAAAACGTTATCATCACGGGTTCTGGTAGCGCCGGCAACACCGAGCTCGATATTTCATGTCAGAAGAATTCGTCAGTATCCAATTTGACAATTAGTGGAAACGGTCTCGACGTGTACTTTAGTCAGGATGTGACCCTAACCAATCTCAACCTCACCGCGGGGGTTGGGGGTCAAGCTGGAAACTTTACTTGGGTAGTTGTTGGCTCTCACAACGTCCAGCTTTCAAATATTGTTGCTTTGGGAGAAGGCGGAGTTATCACCGCAGCGTCCAAATCGACGTCCACGAATATCACTGTCACCAATGAGGTCATGAGAGATAAAACGAAGGAACTCGCTATCGGAGATGTTAATGGATTTAAAATTGTTGACAGCCAGCTTGGACGGGTTGTTTTTATTCCGCTAGTTCAAACTTCGAACGTCTCTTTTGTCCAGACCTCTTACGTAGGCGTAAAATGCCCTCAAAACGGACGGGTAGGGCAGCTAGCTGGAATCGCTTGCAAATGACGAGAATCTGCAAGGTCATTGCGAGGGTGTTTTTAAAGGCCTTATTAGAGGCCTTTTGAGGCGTAATGCCTTTAGTGTCGAGATGTTGGGAAACCCCTCGTCTCCCCTCTAGCCTTGATCTGCCTAGCGGTTCGAAAATTGAGAATAGCAATATCCTCATGGTTCAGCAAGATAGCTTATGGGCAGTCAGAGAGCATGCGGTTGCAGAGCAGTAAAGCGGTGCATGCGTAGCACTTACTCCCCCGATACACTGAGGTTTTCCAGAATTAGTGAACACCAAATACGTCAACATAAGTTGTTGAACGTAAGGATGTCACTAAAGCAATCACTTAGTAGGAACTTCACCTAGGAGAGTTCAAGATTGAAAAATCCCATAGAGTAATTCTTTCTGTTCTTGGCGTAACGTAAATAGACATAGAGCTTTCTTTAACATTGGATTTACTTGGGAAATAGGAGCGCAATCGACGTTATTGCAGTAATGTGAGTGAAATTACAGGCGAAGACCCTCGAAGTTTGGCTGGACGTTAAGAACCAAGTCGACGTCGCCGTTAAGAACCTTAGAACTCAAAAACCACAATTATCTCCGTGGAGAAGCCAATCGTTATACGTGTCTTATGAACGTAATTATCCGCCTTTTCAGGCTACGAAGCAGTGAAAGTTGCTTAACGATATCGGTCGACGCACTCCGTAGCTGTCATTTAGAAGGAGGCTACGAACACGCCTAAAGTATGCCTGTCAAAAGCTATGGATTGAGCGTTACGGGCAAAGGCAGGAATGAGTCTTTTTACGATACGCGACAAGACTCTTCTTCGAATTAGGGAAAGTCGTGTCGCTTGAGTCAATCAATTCCGCTTGCGCCCTAATTGCAACTATAAGAGGTGCTTTCTGCGACACTAAAGCCGCTAACTCACGCTGATGGCACCTGGACATCGGAGTCCTTTGGGCTTAATTCTTTGGTTCATTGAGACGACTGAAGCTTCCGAGACACGGATCGATTATCAAGCCGATAAGGTCTTCTACTATAAATATAGGGACTTAATCACACTTGCAACGAGCCACGATTCGGGTAAGAGATATCTACGGAGCAGTGGGCAAAATCGAAAATAGCCTCGATGACTTCCGCCACGAGATCGGCACCATAGAGCCGCCACGATTCCGACGGTAACGATGGGCATGGAAATTGTCTTTCGCCAAAGTATTAGTTGACTATGCCTCATGTGTGCGGATCTGTCTCGGCCCATTTCACGTAGGAAAGTAGGGAACAGAAGCTCTGAGCGAGGTGAAAAATGGTCCCTGGCACCAAATGCGAAGGTTCCCTTCGCAAAGAGTAAGCCCATAAGTTTGCGGGCGTACGGTGGGCGTCTTTAAACTAATCCGTAGATTTGAATGACCGTCAGGGTAAAACTCTATTCAGATACGAGCGAACCGGCGGAGCGCAGTTCGGGCATATGAGACGAAAGAATTTCTACGGGCGGTCCTCATCTGCGATCTCTCTTACGATGGGGTTAGTGAATTGTAGGAGCGCGGGTGTTCACTTTCCTCGTGGTCTTGAGATTGTGAACTTTGTCCGATTGTAAACGACGATCCGTTCTCAACAGGTGACAGTCTTTGACTGCTATCAAACTGTGGTGTTCCCAACGGTGGGATGGAAGGCTTAAATATCAAGTCACGCTCGATCATCTAGCGATGCTACGCGCTTTATTCCGCTTAGGCTACTCAGGAGTTGGTGATTGTGTCCAGTGGACCGATTGATAAGACTTTCGTGCGAAAGAACTGGCTTATTTTAATGAAGGCCAGTATGGACAGCTACCCCACAGTCACTCGACAACCTTCGATGTTAGCGACTCGCGAAATCCAACCCATGTGCCTACTGAATAACGCCATAAAATTCGCCAACTACGCTGTTGTCGTATAACTTCTATCCCAAGAAGTAGCCACGAAACTGGCAATACCACAAGAATAAACCATATCCATACTGGAACTCGGTCTGCGTACAATCTCCTATACACGACTCTGGACCTCGCCTGATCTTCGGCGTTGATCTCATTTAACCTAGTAAACACACCGACGTAATCTATGTCATGATAGGTCACTGCCGATGGACAGGTTCGAACGGTATACCCGGCTTCCTTTATGCGGTGGCAGACCTCTGCTTCGGACCAATTATGGGGAAAACGCTTCCAATCAAAATTGAAACCTTCATCTTTGAGCGCACGTCGTAGCATAAAAACGTTGGGCTGGAAGTCGAAGTTATGTTCACCTTGCAATAAGCTGATGTCCTTAGAACGGGTGGCACGAACAAGCCGACTGATCACCCCGCCAGCACACCAAATGCTCCCATCATCATACCTGAACTGCAATGGCGCGACCAAAGCAACCGAGGGGTTGAACTCAAGAAAGCTTCCCAGTCTGGTAAATATCTCATCTCCAACGACATTATCGTCGTCGATGAAACAAACAAATTCGGCGGTTGCCACCGCCCACCCTGCTTGACGCGCCCCGGCACTGAAGATATTGGAACGTTGTCGAATTACTTCAACTCGGTCAAATGCTGCTAGTACCTCGGAGGTATCGTCGATAGATGCATTATCGACAACAATGATCCTCCGTAGCACAGGGTCTTCAAGGGACTCTAACTGCTTGAGAAGTCGTTCAAGTTTACGCGAACGATTATATGTTGGAATTACTACGTCCACTGTAAACGTCATCTTCGTAGACCTATTGCCAAACGAAAATCTTTCCACCGAGTGAACGGTCCGGCCGTTACTTGCGTCAATCTACTCCTACTCCAGACCAATTAACTACATACTTTCAAACTCATATTCGACGAAAAGTGAAACTGCCATGTCGAATAGCATTCTCTCGCAGCCCCGAACTTTCCCCAAGCTTCTCAATCTCGGAATTATAATCTTGAGTTTTCAGCGGACCCACGCAGTACTATAACTTTGCGCAGGTGCGAATTGTTGCTCCGCAAAATTTTTCTCACTTCGTTAACGCACCTGCTTATTCTGAAGGATCCTCCTGAATGGACGGATCAACTTTTCTATCACTCCAGCTCAGGGTGTATGAGGACGATTATCACAAGACCCAAGTGGTGCTTGCTAATGTTGAAGGCGCAGCGAACCAAGTTGAAAAGATCCTACGATACGCTACTGGATCCTGCTTACTTCTATGAAGGTCTCTCTACTCAGGATCGCTCCATTCTCCCGAGTAGAGCAGCGCGATCTCTTGAATCTCACGAGTTGTAAGACGCTTCGCTTCATCCTGAGTTTACCTTACGCTCTGCCGCTCGTCGAACCACCGGACTAAAGACGTTAAGTGCGATGAAACGTGCTAGGCCAAGGGCCTTGATCCCCCGTATTCTCTAGTTAAACTTCACGTTCAACAATGGAAGATCGTTCTCCTTCATTTGCCTGAAGTCTAACTCTAGATAGTGATGATAGCGAAAGAAGAAGAAAATCTGGGAAATCTTCCAGTCCCTAGGATCGATAACGCGGATGCACTTGGGTAGATATTCTCTTATAAGAAACACGAGGATCTCGCGGTGTTTGGAATACGCGCGTCTCTAAGCTGCTTTGACCGGAAGTAATTTTTGCGCAGATTGCCCGGAGCTTGAACGACCCACATAGAACAACTCTATGGATGGTTATGTCGAAGATAACGAACTCGCAGGGGTTTGTGGTGAGTCAAGTGAACCATTCACGCGAGTATTTTGCTAATCCCTGCGAAACATCGCCGTTAGGGACTGGGCCTCGACGGCTCTGAAGAACGGTTCTAGTTTCAAGATCTTGTCCCTCAACTTCAAATTGAATTAGGTGTGTCGTTTCTGCAAATGTGCAACCGGATCGAAAAGATAAGTTGTAACCGCATTTACGTTCCAGATGGATGGATCATCAAGGATAAGGTCTGGACCTCCATGCATCCAAAAATGGAGTTAGCGTTTTCTTTCGGTCACGATCTCACCTATGGCTCAAATAATCCTTTGGCATTGGTTGATCCGCAAGCGTCGCGTTCCATAGCCTCCGAACCTGAGCTTTCCGTTCGTTTATGGCAGTGACATTACAGATCCCGCACCATATAGCAGGTCTCGAAACGACTCGCATCGAGATCGGGCTTTGCCGGTCGTAAAGACGGTCGGCCCACAGCTATCTCAATGTCGATCACCCATCGCGCACACAACCCTCAAACCAGCATATGAAAGATTATGCCCCGATTTCATACCCTAGAGATCCAAACCAACACACAGCCGCGATCTTGGGTCTGAGATTCAGTAACTCTTGATTGAGTCCAATAAACCGTTGCGAGATTGAGTTGTGAGCAACTAACCCGTCGACTTTTTTGCATGAATTCGGTCACGAGTCGCCGTTAAATTACTTGCGCTGTACAACAGAGTCTCAAGGGGCCTACAGCTGAAACTGGTCCTCCCCTTCCTCGGGTCGACGGATCCAGCCCATTCTCGGAAATCGCCTGAGCACCTCGACAGCCTCCTGTACTTCTTCCGGAGAAAGCACCGAGCGCCATTTATTTACCTGATCTTCGGCAATTCGCTCAGGATTGAATCCCTCCCCTGGTCTATTCGCCTTCGTGAGATACTCAGCAACCCGTTCCGACCAAGGAATGCCGACGATTTCACAGAGCGCACGAAACTTCGTCACTGGATCGATGCACATATCCTCGTGGTTTACCAACAACCACTCCGGATGACGATCGAGCATATCTCCCATTACCGTAGTGAGAAGGCCGATAATCCAAGCGATTCTAGTCAAATTAGAGTCCTGATCAGACGGAGGATCCCCTTCATACCTATTGCCATAGGTCGAGAGAAGTTCAGGCCGCGTAATTAGGTCGAACTGCGCCATGTCTACATCGCGCCAGCTAGCAATTACACTAAGCGGATGCCGCTGAGTCACGATGACGCGTGGATCGTACGTATCCACAAGCCATTCGAGCGAGAAACAACCGTAGATGGTCTTTACAAGATTGCGTTCGGTCCGGCTGGGTATAAGGGTTAAGGCCTTACCACCAGTCTTGACGATTGGACCTAAAATTGATTTAGGAAGTTTTAAAAATGGCTTGAGAAGTGGAATCATCGCCGCACCGAACCCGAACGAAATCCCACTCTTGAAGATGACATCCCAGAGCGCACGATACATGCCGCCATCGTCGCCAACAGTCAAGACAGGATAGGGACCAAATCCGGAGGAACCATACCTAGCGCCATCTTCAACATTTGCGTCGATATTGTCAGGTTCAGGCCAACTCTCGGTCCCGGGCGTATTTGCCAGCGCATTAACAAGCCAAGTACTCCCAGTTCGCCCGATAGCAGCAATGAGTATTCGGTCATCCCGACCCGCGCGAGAACCAGTTACTTCATCTAGTATTGATTTCAAAACAGCCCTTCACCGCAACGTCATCGTTATGAATTCCAGCTGGCTCTAGTTCCAGATCAAGAACTAGCTTTGGTAAATTGTAGCAGATGAGAAAGTGAAGCTAAAGCATTGAATGCATTCATTGATTCCATCGTAGTCATACAACGCACCGTCTCCAGAAAGCGAGAAGTTCGTTCCCTTCAAGGTTTTCACTGAGAATCGCAATTATACGTCTTTAGAAAACCCTAAGTCCACCTATTTAAGAAATGCCATCTCCTCGTACATCACACGAGTGACGAAACCACGTACAAGGAAGAGCGGGAAGCCTCCAAAAAGCTAACCCACATGATGCACTCTCTTAGGTTTGAGCCCTTAGGTGGCAAAGCTCACCAAAGCCGACACAGAACCGAAGCTTATCTTCCTTTACCTGCTATGCGTCATAGACCTGAGAAATTGAGCGTCGCCTCTGGAATACCTAACTCTTCTACTCGCCGTTTGTTGTAGAGATCTTTAGCTCTCAACAAGCATGACTTAATTTGAGTTTGAGAATCTGTCGTATGTAAAAGTGGAGTCGAACTTTATACGAGACTTCGCCTCTATTGGAAGCAATTGAAAGTTCTGAATTCTCCTTCGATTTGCGGGGGGGCGTGGCGCATATCCTTGTGGAGATCATTTCTCGCTTGAAAAGGCGCAAGACATCCTGAAAGCTTCGGTGCTGGATGGATGACCTGCTACCTTCTTTCTCGTAGGTGCTCTCGCTGACATTGAATTTATTCTTTGGTAGAAAATCCTTACTTTAGGCGATGTTTGAAAGTTGTGCTTCGATCGCAATTATGCGCCTAGCAGTCTTAGTAGTTCGGTAGTGATCGCAAGCCGCTCGTTTTGAATTCGACGCCGGCCTGCGTTTTACCTTTGAGGCTTTGCGAGTCAGCCGATATGATCAGCGCTGCTCGTTAGAATTTGTTCTCAGTCGCTGAAGGGTCCATTGTATTCCAAGCTGGTGAGTCACTCAGTTGGAGTCGGACTAGCTATTTCAGATGGAAACTCAGGTAGAACTTTTTGGGGAGTAAGCATGCAGCCGAGAGCATCAATCGTGGTCCCGACTTACAATTCAGGGGCGACTCTCGAGCGTTGTCTTAGGTCGATTCGGGATCAAAGCGAACCATGTGAATTGATTGTAGTGGATAACTTCTCGAGCGACGATACACTCGCGATTGCTCAACGTTATGCTGATCAAGTGTTTTCGAAGGGACCGGAGCGATCCGCTCAGCGTAACTATGGATTATTGAAAGCCAATGGCGCGGTCGTTGGGTTCATTGATTCTGACATGCGACTCGAGCCCGACGTGGTAGCGCATGCTTTATCCAGGATCGACAGCGGCGACTTAGGTGTTGTAGTGCCGGAATACACCGTTGGAACTACATATTGGGCAAGAGTGCGCGCATTCGAACGAGCCATGTACCTTGGCGTATCTGGTGTCGAGGCGGCTCGTTTTTTCCCACGGAATCTCGTCGTTGAATTGGGTGGATACGATGAACGTCTCACAGGCGGCGAAGATTGGGATCTCGACGTTCGTGTACGTAAGTATGGTCCAATTGGCAGAACTGTTGCGCAAATTGAGCACGATGAAGGAAGTATCAGTTTGGTCGAAGCTTGGCGCAAAAAGGCTTACTATGCGGACGGCTACGTTAAATTTGCTTCCACGCACGGAACTTCGAAAATAGTGAAAATAGCGCTTGATTGGCCCTACGTAAGGTCGCCACGGTTGCTGTTTAATCGGCTCGGCCCGGCTCTAGTGTTGCTGAAGGTCGGAGAGGGTGTTGCGATGATCTTACACCTTCTCCGTGCGCGCATCTCTAAGTTAGTGCGTAGAGTGACGCTGTGAAGTTTAAGTTCGCTTTGCGTAGTAGCTCGATGGTTGTCACTCAGAATGAGAAAAAGTTCTACTAGAAGCTCCATTTTCATTTCATTATGTGATTTCGGCTACTGTACGCGTGGAAAATTTAGACTTTACGTAGTTAATTCATGAGATAAATCTCGTATTCCTAGCCTAAGTCTGGTATCATGACTAACGGAAGACGACGCCGCTGTGTGAGGTCGGCGTTTTCGCTAGTTGTTGATGAATATTTGTAGTTACAAATGGCCTAGATTTGTCAAAACCGTACGTTCGGTGCTTGACACTACCAAGGTTTACGTACTATTAACACTCTCGCAACGGTCACGTTATCCCTCACGAGTAACTTTGGTCTCGGGTAGACCCTAGGGGAGTAAATGATGTCGATTGCTTTCGCACTTCAACGTCGGTTTTCCACAGGTGTTTACCCTAGCTTCTCAATAATAAAAGGCTCTTATGTATCTTGAGAATACTATCGGCAGGAATCGAGACGGACTTGAGGCAAAATTTTCATTTTCTTTTATTATCGACCTCTCTTCGAAAACCCATTTGAACTCTATCGTCAATAGGTGGCTGGACGTGGTGCGAAATCCGCACTGTGAAGTCATTTTCGCTGTCGATGCAAGTGAGGTGGAAAGTCAGATTGACGGGCTTGTCTATTTGGTAACTCAAGGACCACTAGCTGCGAGATTTGATCAGGCTGCAATGGTTGCTACTGGCGACCTCCTTATATTTGTCGGCGCGGCAACGGAGATTGACCCTACCTTGCTTGAGAGGCTCGGCACGCTCTTTGCAGACGCAGACCTGCGAGCAGTGCGGAGTCCAATTTTAGGAAGTAGGCAATGCTCGGGAATGTCCGGAGCTTTGGGTGATGCGGTTTCAGAATTCCTGCTTGATTCTTGGCGCGCAAAGCGCGTTGGCGAAGGATCGGTTCGCTTCTGCCACCTTGAGCATGCGCTAACGGCAGTCCGCAGGGTCGACTTCCTAAAAGTTGGTGGATTTCGAGTTTTGGAAAACGGGCACGGGGCAAGCGGCCGTCTTGAGATGAAACTTGCAGAATTTGTAGGATCCAAGCAACTCGACGCAGTCGATTTGCCTGTGTATCGATCTAGTTGCAAGAGCATGCAAGAGGTTCTGCATGATGTTCGTGTAGTTGCGAGTGAGAACGCCTACCTTAAACGACGTATGCCTGAGTTCGCAACCAGCCTCGGTCTCTTGAAGCGAATTGCCGGTCTGGGCGTGTTAGTTGCTGTGATCCTCACTGCGATGGTAACGCAAAGTCTGATAGCAGCCTCGGTAGCTATCTTGACTACGGTAGCTCTCATTCTCGTTGCGGTCTTCCGGCGGCGAAGTCACTTTTCAAGTGCCCGTCGAGTGGAGGGTCGTGCGTTTCACGGACTCGTAAGTGGTATACAGAGGTTTTTGGCGCGCGGCTTCGTTGCGGCTGTCGTGCTATTGGCTTACACTAAGAAATTCCTTCGGCCCGAATCCGGCGAGCTCGTTACCAAAGTAGCAGACGACCGAAAGCTTCGTGTGCTCGTCCTCAACTGGCGAGATCGTACTCATCCTCGCTCGGGTGGTGCGGAGAATTACGTCTATCACCTCGCGCAATGCTGGATTGAAAATGGAGTTGAGGTGGGATGGCTCACTCAGCGACCGCGAGGCGGTAAATCTCACGAAGTCATCGATGGTATCGAGTATTTCCGTGTTGGGGGACCAATATCGCAATACGTTCGAGTACCCCTCAAATATCTGGCCTCACTTCGGGGTCGATATGATGTGATACTCGATTGCGAGAACGGTATCCCGTTTTTTTCCCCCTTATTCTCGAGACTTCCGAAAGTGCTTCTCGTCCACCATTTGCACCAAGAAGTTTTTCGACGTGAACTTCCTACTCCGTTTCGACAAATCGCGATGGCATTGGAGGCAAAGTTGATGCCGTACCTATACCGGAGAGGCGAGGTTGTTGCAGTCGCAAACCAAGTCAAGGACGATTTGGTCCGCGTTGGTTTTGACCCTGAATCGGTCACAGTGATAAAAAACGGAGTTCATCAACCGGAGTTACCCCTCTTCGCTACGAGCGCCATTCCCTCTCTGCTGTGTTTGGGGCGTCTCGTCACGCAAAAGTCCGTAGATGTCCTCATCCGTGCAGTGCCTAAGTTAGTTGCCGAATTAGGTGACATTACTGTGAATATTGTCGGCCAAGGGCCCGAAAGGGTGAATCTCGAACGACTCGCGCTCGCGCTCGGTGTGGCATCGAAGGTTCATTTCTACGGGCACGTTAGTTCTCAACATTTGGATCGTATCTTTTCAGAGACGTGGATTTCCGTGTGCCCAAGTATGTACGAAGGCTGGGGTATGGTCTGCATGGAGGCAAGTGTAAGGGGTTTGCCAGTTGTTGCATCCAATGTCCCTGGGTTGCGCGAATCGGTCATCGATGGGGAGACCGGTTTACTCTTCACCTACGGAGATAGCGTCGCACTAGCCGAAACTCTGATTGAACTTATCGGCGACGAGAGTCGTCGCAAGGTATTGGGTATGGCCGGTAAGCATTGGGCTAAGGCGCATTCGTGGCGTGCAAGCGCAAAGCTACTAGAAGGCCTTCTTTACGGTGTGTCGAACGTTCCCGTACCGGTAGGCGACGGATCTAAATTTCGTGACGAGATCTATCGCCCCTCGGTACCAGCTGAAGGTCGACTAGGCGCTTATTTCAACGAAACGATCGAACTCGACGTTTCTACTTTGAATCCATTCGAAATTACAAATGAGCTGAAGGGGGTCGCAGATGCCGACGCTTGATGGGACATTAACACTGGTCGTGCCAGTCTTCAATGAGGAAGTTCGTTCAGTAGAGTCACTGAATGCACTCTGCTGTTATATGGGGAATTGGCCAACAGGGAGCCGACTGGTTTTCGTAGACGATGGAAGTACCGATAAGACGGTTGAGGTATTGCGGGAGAGACTTGCAAACATGGCTGTGCCATTTGCTTCGGTCGAGGAGCGGCCGCACCTAGGTAAGGGTGCTGCAGTTCGCTGGGGTTTGAAGTCCGCCAAGACTGATTTCGCCGCCTTCTGTGACATCGATTTAGCAACGCCGCTTTATGAACTCGATCGCATTATTGAGCGAAGCGCAGAAATATTTGGATTGGCTTTCGGGTCTCGTTCCGTTCCCGGTTCGAATCTGGTCCAGCGAGAAAGTCTTAAGCGCGAACTTGCGGGGCGAGCGTTTAACAGGCTCGTCCAGTTGATGGCGTGTCCTGGTATTTACGATACCCAGTGTGGCGCAAAAGCTGCTCCAGTTTGCGTATGGCAGATCCTATTGAGCGACTCTGTTGAAGATGGTTTCGCTTGGGACGTGGAGGTGGTGGCGAAGGCAATTCGCAATGGCATCGAAGTCGCGGAGATACCTATAAAGTGGACTCACGATGTACGTTCACGCGTACATGTAGGTTCGGATGGTATCAAGATGGTCCGAGCCATTGTTCGTATGAAGCTGCGACAGTTGCGACTTCGAAAAAGCAGCTCTATCACCACTTACAGTCTTAATGATGGGGCTGTGGAGACAACGATACAGATATCTGATTGGGAGGCGCCAGTTGACCAAGGTGCCGTAATATCCCCCGATTTGTCAAATAACGATAACTCCAAACTGGCAGAATGGTAAACTTTCGAGACGCGATTTGTGAAAATGTTTGGAGTCAATTGCACCCGCCGTACTATGAAGTGTGTAATTCGGTGGTCATATTTGACGATAGGGGAGTAAGTGTCAGATAGCTTCGTGCGGTGGTTTGTTGCTATAGTGACGGCTTTACTTGTAATAGGTACGATCACTTTTGGAGTTCGGCTAGTAATGCCAGCTGCAGCGCCCCCTACATTGCAGCCTCAACTTGCAACGGTTGTGCGATCTAGTTTTCCGATTGCAGTAAATGCCACGGGTACTGTCGTCCCGGTGGTTGAGACACCCTTAGGTTTTCAAGTCGACGGTGTTGTTGCTTCTATAAATGTAAGTATTGGTCAAAGTGTGCAAGCGGGTACGACTCTTGCTTCCCTGCAGGACTCTGCAGCTTCAAACGCAGTTACGCAGGCGAACGCGAATCTCCAAAGTGCGCAAGCGGCACTTGCGAGCGCTCAAAACCCGTCAAATCCCGGTCAAATTAGTGAGCTTCAGACGGCGTTGTCGAATGCACAAAGCAATCTTGCTCAGACGCTATCGACTGTACAATCAATAAACGCGAACGATGCACAGCGAGTTCAGAGTCAACAAGCTGTGGTTAGTAGCGCTCAGACTAGTTACGACAACGCCGGTTGTACGAGCCAGTCGACTTTATCGAATTGCGTCTCGTTGCTCAATAATCTAACTGCGGCGCAACAGCAGCTCTCATCGGTTCAATCAACACAAGCCCACGATGAGGCGAATGGCCAGCTTCAGTCGGCTCAAGCGCAGGCCACAGTCAACACTGCGCAAGCTACTCTTAATTCGGCCTCGACTCCTGACCCCAATACGGTCTCAGCAGCTCAGGCTAACGTCACGGCGGCTCAGGCGGCAGTGGCGAGTGCGAATGCCCAGCTCAGTCAGGAGCGGCTTATCTCGCCGGTGAGTGGTACTGTTTTGCAAATAAATGGTGAGGTTGGTCAAAAAATTCTGGGAGGTCAGCCCACAACGCTTGCGCTACCTGGTATTTCAGCTCCCACCTCTGCTCTCGCACCTTCATCAGGCGGTACGGGCAGTTCCGGACTTTCGTTCATTGTTATCGGCAGTCCGAACGACTTAGTCGTGGGATTTGCAATTCCTGCAACCGATCTTTCGTATGTATCAGTTGGAAACGCTGCTGTATTAACCGGCACTGCAACTGGTTTCACGTCGATTAGCGGTACAGTACGTGCAGTGTCGCAAAGTACGGTTGTTTTGGGGGGAGTCCCTTCTTACTACGCTACAGTCGATCTCAGTAATACGAAAAATCTTAAAGTGGGCGAGTCTTTGAGTGTTTCAGTAACCTCATCGCAACTTAACAATGTCTTATCGGTGCCTAGTTCGGCGATTTATCAACTTGGAGGTGCGGCGCGTGTGGACGTGTGGACCGGCCACACTTCAGTGCCGACTGAGGTTACAGTTGGCGCCCAAGGTGTCAATATGGTTGAAATTACGGGCGGGCTAAGAGTCGGTGAACAGGTCGTGTTGGTGGCGAATCAAGGATTCACCCAGGCGGTTACTAAGTGAGTGATGCTATCGCGGGCTCATCTACAGGCAGTCTTGTTGTGGTCCAGAGTAGTGTTGCCCGCAGAGTTCTCGCAACGCTCTCAACTGTAGGGTTTATAGCACTTGCTTCCGTCATCATGGTATTGGCTCTTGTGACGGCGAATAACGTGACGTCACTTGACCGAGCTGAAGTGGGCGGGATGGCGACTACTTCGATTATGGTTACGCCATTTCCTACGTTCGCTAACGGACTTGAGTACGGATTGAATACTCAAAGCATCAGCAGCGGAGACGTCGCAGCGTTGAGCAGCCCTGGAGCTATACCGGCTGCGACTTTTGTAGCGCCTGTCTCTCTTGCGGCTGTTTCAGTGCAGTATTCCTATCGAAAAGCTGGAACTGTAGCGATCGGATCGACAGCGGCTTACCTCCCCGCTTCGGGTTATCGACTAGCCTCCGGTTCTTTCTTTACTAATGTGGACTACGGACTCGGCAGGGACGTCGTAGTGATTGGCTCATCGGTAAGAAAGGCTCTATTTGGATCGATCGATCCGGTAGGTCAGGCGATAAGCATTGGCGACAAAAGTTTTACTGTGATTGGAGTGTTGGCTTCGCGAGGCTTCGCATCCGCACTGGATTTAGATAACGTCGTCATTGTGCCCCAGACTTCTGCGAGTGTGGCAATCCGAGGGCTTAGCGGCATCTCCCAGGTTCTTATCGGAACACGAACGCCTGCGCTAGCGCAGCAGGCAGCACAGCAGGCCGAGGCGGTTCTTCTGTCGCTGCATCAAATATATGACCCTGCGGAGGCTAACTTCACGATTCTGAGCCACGATTCGTTCATCGGTCCTCAGGTATACCAGTTAAGAACATTGAAGCGAACCTTAGCCCTTTTTGCCTTGATACTCTTCATTGTCGTATCAATTCATCTAGCGCAAATGTTCGCTCGTCGGGATAGTCGGAATGGATCTCATTCAGCAACACAGATCGTTGGGTTCTTCGATTTGGCTCGGACATTGATGCTTGGAGTAATCGGTGGGCTAGTTGGTCTGGGAATAGGCGTTTTGGTCGAGCCATTCCTGCGAGTATTGGCGCCCAGTGTGCAATTTTCAGATGGCATTGGTTGGTCAGATGCTGGTGCTGTAATTCTTGTTGCCGTTGGCTTTTCGATCGCTTCGTTATTCCCAGCGGCAATAGGGTACGGGCGTTCTATGAGAGGCCCAAAGAGTGAAGGCGCTGCCTCATGAAAGATTGCGCGCCGCAATGTTAGGCGCGGTATTAGGGTCTCTCTTCTCAACCAGTCCCGCGGAAAACAGTGATTTTCGGATGAGGCGATTAAAAAGCCTGTTGTATAGTCCTTAATTAGGTAACGCGCGGTTTTCGGAAAGACCTGTCGTACGCGTAATCGCGGAGGCGAAATGCCACAGCACTGAGCGATTTCGAGACGTTGAATTACCCCAGGTTCTAGCCTGCTCCGAGATGGGGCACAAGTTGATAGGAAAAGATTTGGAAAGTCTGTGGGGTTATTCATTGTAGAACAAGGGACTATATCCTACTTTGGCGTCATGGGCCGGCGTGGCGAATGCTTAGGTTCTATGTTGACTTCGTGCTATCTCAGGAGATGTTGTTGTCTGTGGAGGACGTTGCGAGTCTTCACGAACTAGACAGGTATCTTAGGCCTACATTATTGCAATTAAAGTCAATTGAACGCGTAACCGGGGCGCTTTAAAGCTTCATCGCCTCTAAAGGTCGACCTGGCAATTCCTCCAGGTGATCGAGGTGGTCTGGAGTTGCTATGTTACGGGTTGGGGGTCATTACGTGTTCATACCTTTCGGCTTTTACTCTTTGATGGATTGAAAACCTTCAACATGGCAATTAGAGGCATCGACTCACGGGCTATTTCGATCATGTTTCGACCATATGCGTAAATGCGGTTTCACACTGATTTACTGATCGCGGGGCCACCAAATCCCACAGCCGTCCGCACGAGAGCTACAACAATCTCCAACAAAAGAGACATTCTGAGTCTTCACTTACCAGCAAAAGTTTGCTGATCACTTCGGAAGTGTTGAAGATGGCGTGCCGATAGTCAAAGCTTCACTGGCTGGAGCATCTCGATCAGCAAGAGCTTATGAACGGATTCGTGAACTTTGTGGTTCCTTATTGATCCATGCTGATGTCAAATACCTCTTAAGATTCGTTGGCAAAATCCATACACCGGTGCCACTTCCCAACCCCGCTTGAACTAACCAATAAAGAGAGGACAACTGATCCAGTAATCAATCGATGGAATTTGTGTCAAAGGGTCGGATAAGAACCTTAGGATTCCAATGAAGCCTTAGTGGGCGGCCAGAGTGATTATTGGAGACGAAATGCGTGATATCGCTTCATAGCGCCGTAGAGTCGCACCCGTCGACCGTCTTTTCAGATCGCAATCGCTAGAAGTTCGTTGTATCCCTTCGTCGGTAATATCGGTACTAGAGCACTGTCACTTTTTATTCGCGAGGGTATCTTGGATTACTTCGGTCCATTGCTGAACAACGTTTTGCTTCCCAAAGTATTGCTCGAGCCAATCTGCCTGCGCCTCCCGGCGTTTGGACTCCTCGTATTGATTTTCTTTTTGCTCGAGTACTTCGGTGATTGTATGGGCGAAATCTTCAAGGTCACACTCAAGCATTCCCAGTGATCTGTGTAAACCTTCAAAGGCGTAGGGAGTTCCGACAACTCGTTTTGAGTGGGCTACATAGTGGAGCACTTTAGTCTTGACCCCAGCTCCAGCCGCCAGAGGCGCAATACAGATATCCGATGCCGCAATGACGGAGTCGACGTCTTCTGTGAATCCTAACCCTATTACTTTCGCACCACTGTCGCCTTCCCTTTGGAAGCGTTGGGTACCCTCCCCGCAAAGGACAATGATGACAGAAGTTGATAGTTTGGGAGCAAGATAATCAATGATCCACTCTACTGCGGCAAGATTTTGCTTGCCCGACAGAGCTCCTACAAAGCTTAGGATTTGATTACCGCTAGGAACGCCTATATTTTTTGCTACTTCGTCGCGATTTAACTTGGGAGACCCTGCGGTCCACGCCACTGAGTGATTTACTACTCTAACTTTAGTGCCTAAGAATGGAAAGAGTCTTTTCCACTCCTTAGCTTCCTCTTGACTAATAGCGACGAATGTAGTGGCACATCGAGCCGCGATCGCCTCGATTAGGTACCAGAGAATGGATTTAACTCGATTACGGAGGGTTCGTTGTAAACGACTTAGATGAAGCGTCTGACATTCACCAAGTTCAATTATTAGGGGAGTTGTAAAAGCTGCAACTCTTACTAAAGGAGCTAAGAACGGAGTTTGACAAATGATTGCACCGTACGATGATTCATTCCGTCTCAGCCATAATAGTAATTGAATGGTTGCGCCAGGCGCACTCCATACGTGGGCTACAATATTTTTTCGGTCAAAGGAAAAATTAGTAGATTCCAGTGCGGAGCGAGTAGAGATGTTCCGGACTTTCGAGCCGTGCATGTGATCGTTTTCGAAAAGGTTACTTAGGACAAGTAATCGTGCTGGACCCTTATCGGAAGAAATATGAATCACCTTCTCTTATTGTCGGCATTTGCAACTGATCCGTTGCACGTTCGGTTTTTTGTAGATTCTAGTCGAAACGTTACTTTAGTCTTCTTGGAAATCACCACCACGGACCTTAACGTGGATGATAGCTTGTGGGGAGATTATGGACGATAAGTCCCTGGAGACCTACCGCCCGTGTTGTTACATTAAAAAAATTTTCAGAATTCACCTACTCCAAGTAATTTGACTACTAGATTTTGAACGATAGTGAAGATTATTTCAAAAGCCAAGCGCGTTTATGCTTATTATCGAGATAGCATTAGCCTTGCCGAGACCTCTGTCGAGCGGAATATCCTTTTGCCTTATCTTTTGGGTTCGTGTGTGACCAGCCTTCTTCCGCGAATTTTTCACACTATTCTTTCCTTCGCGGTTGGCACTCTTCGCTATATTTTCATTCCTTCAAAGCGGAAGGGGGTCCGTTTCGGTCAGAGGCTTGCCTCGGAACACCGTGGCAGTAAAGTCAGACTTGAATACCACACGTTCTTAGCGTTTGTATGGCACGCACGCCGCTGGATCGAAGCTTTTTCGATTGCCGGTTGTAGCGATGAAGAAATTGAGTACCACTGTCAGGTTGAAGGTATTGAATATTTCTACAGCGCTTTGGCAGCTAGTAACGGCAAAGGTATCGTGGCGATTTCTGGACATGTCGGAAATTTGGACTGGATGGGCTCACTAATGATAAATCGAGGTATTCCATCGATGAGCGTGATGACGAAATTGTCTCCTGCTATCCTCGAGCGCTGGATGATCGATATGCGGGAACGTCGCGGAATCAAGATGGAAACTCTTGGCGAAAATATAGCAGCTAAAGTTCGAGTAGCATTACGCGACGGATATTCTGTGGCTCTGATGAGCGACTACGACGTCACGGGAACCGGTATCGCCGTTAATATCTTCGGTGACAACATGAAGATCCCAGCTGGTCCTGCTGTATTCTGCGCTCGACTAGGCGTTCCTTTGGTCCCGATGGCTGCTTACATGCGCCACGATGGAGGTCATATTCTGAAATTCTGGCCGCCCATTCTACCTCCAAATCGCGAAAGCGCACCTGCCGGCGAGCGTATCGCTCTTACCGCGGAGCTTGTCGCCAGAGCGGTTGAAGACACTATTCGCTTTGCTCCTACGCAATGGATGTTTGGGAATGAGCTTCGTGCTCGAAGGGGTAAGGTTCATACGACTAAAGACATAATCAGTGAATGAACCAGTGAACCGCAGAGACACAATTTTGTAATCTGAACTTCTGGCGTACTTTAGATCCTTGTTCAAAAGCCATTCGGACTAGGGAGGTCAAGTTTGAGGTCCGTAGTAGCAATGGAAACTATGCTGGATCGACTGGATTCGGTCAATCTATTCACGAATTCAAGCGAAGTGTTTGCTTGAGGGCACGCGCGGAAATCGCAGCATACATCGAAGTGTCACGTGTAAAAGTGTCATTCGACTCAGCCCTGCAATGTGCTCGTATGGTGGGTGTTCAATGAAGTTGAGGACCTAGCCAATTGCTAAAACCTGGAGTCCACAGTTCGGTTGATAAAGAGGCTTGTCGATGCGCAAATATTGGCGCTTTTATTTTGGAACCCAAAAGCGTTGGAATTTATGTTCGTTGTCTGATTCCATACCTGCAAGGGTAATTTTATGCATGAGAGATGCAAAGATCTCCACATGACAATCCGCACCGCACTCCTCATTAAATGCTCTGATGCCTAGATATGCTCAACGTGACATGATTCATAGTCTGATAAATATTGCCTAGTAAATACGGTACAAGAGCCCTATATTCAAGTAATATCATTCTTATGTCCGAAAGAAGTAGAAATCTCCCTCGCCGTTCTTGCCTGTCGGTACCCGGCTCATCTGAGCGATTCCTTGAGAAGGCTCCCACTATTCCAGCCGATATGTCTTTCCTTGACCTTGAGGACTCAGTTGCACCTCTTGAGAAGGAGGCTGCGCGAGGTAAAGTTGTAAAAGCTATCCGTGAGTTGCCTTGGGACGACCGTGTCCTTTGTGTGCGTGTCAATGCATGGGATACCAAGTGGACCTACCAGGACGTAATTGAGGTTGTAGGTGGGTCCGGAGAACGCCTAGACGAGATCATGCTACCTAAGGTACAGGGTGCCGCCGATGTAATTGCGATGGATCTACTGCTGACCCAGGTGGAGAAGAACTTCGGACTACCAATCGGCCATATAGGTATTGAAGCTCAGATTGAATCTACGATTGGACTGATAAACGTAGAAGAGATCTGTGCGTCCTCAAAGCGTCTTGAGACGATCGTCTTCGGACCAGCTGACTTTGCGGCATCGATGGAGATGCCGGTACTTACCGGTGGTGTCCAGATTCCGACATATCCCGGTGACCACTTCCACTACGTCTTTTCCAAAATATTGATGGCTGGTCGTGCCTACGGCCTGCAAGTTATAGACGGTCCATATCTGAAGATTCGTGATATCGAAGGTCTCAATGACTATTGCCAGCGGACAGCCAATCTTGGATACGACGGCAAGTGGGCACTACATCCCGATCAGGTGACTGAGATCAACAAGATATACTCCCCAACGCAGGAGCAATTCGATAGAGCGAATGCCATTTTGGACGCCTACAAAGAGGCGACTGAGGGCGATCGCAAGGGTGCGGTGATGTTCGGCGACGAAATGATCGACGAGGCTTCCCGTAAGATGGCGATCAAGTTCGTTTCTAGAGGCGAGCGAGCAGGACTCAAGCGAAATAACTAGCTCTCAGCAAATATTTAGTAAACCAAAGATCGACCGCATCTCGCCTACTTGGGAGGGATGCGGTTTTTTATGTGGCGTTGTAAATACTTAGCTTCCGCCTCAATCCTTCCGAGATGGTTATCGACTCCCCTCTCTGCCAAGATTGTTGTCACCTAGCTTGATTTTTGTTTATAAGAGGGC
>VFSW01001248.1_pt1 | contig 38650 bp, 63 predicted proteins | sample 5358111 | NCBI WGS metagenome assembly VFSW01 (sample SAMN11554181, study PRJNA540505) | mine drainage metagenome | isolation source: sediment from site ElyBrook_90M | place: USA: Ely Copper Mine, Vershire, VT | collected 2017
AGCCGGAGCCGGAGCCGGAGCCGGAGCCGTCGCCGGAGCCGTCGCCGGAGCCGGAGCCGTAGCCGTCGCCGGAGCCGTCGCCGGAGCCGTCGCCGGAGCCGGAGCCGTAGCTAGTTACTGTTCCCATACCGGCACGCTCGCAATGGATGCCCTGGCCTCGTCGGTGATCGGGATGATTTCGATCACGCCACGGAGAAACACCTCGGCTACGGCAACCGGAAACTTGCATCTTTTCGGCTTGCTCGTACCCTTTGTGGCGAGCTGAGATAGACTCGCAGCGCCGTCCCAGTACCAGATTCTGCGAGCGTCGTTGAGCACGATTTCCTCGCCGTGCAGCTCTTTTACCGTGCCAGCGAATACTCCAGCCGAATACGTGCGCACCATGCAGTAACGACCCTGTAGCGTTGTCTCCATGTTTATCTCCTGTTGTGGTTTGTGAGTCACCCTAATCACCGCCGAGTGGGGTGTATGGGCATATACTGCACGAGTGTGCACTCCATGTCAAGTACAAATGTGCAGTTCATTCGGCACAATGCGACAATGAGACAAAATTGCGCTGTAACAATCAGTTAAGAAAAGTCAGAGGAAAAAACGGATCACGATTTCGGCGAGAAGTAAGGCCACGGCGACACGAAATAGTAGCCTCAATAGGGCCGCCAGAGCCAACAATGGCCGACCAAAGCTCATTTGAGCTCTCTGGACATTACCGAGTCCACATATTTGCGGGTTTCGGCGGCTGTTCGGACATATTTACGCAGGTGTTTCACTGTTTCTTTTTGCTCATCGCCCGATAAAACGGTAAGAAGCGGGAAAAACAACGCCCAGGCATCAAGCCCGAACACGCTGGCGACGCTTTGAAGGTCGTCGCTGATCTGGGGCGAGCGCGATGACGCCGCAGACGATAGCCAGGAGTGGATTGTCCTCTCGGGCACATGGCTTCGATCGGCCAGTTTTTTTATGGTCATGCCTGGCGTGTTCTCGATACAAGCACGAATATTGCCAGCCAAGATGGCATGTAGCTCGCTTTTGAATACCTGCTTTTGATGTGCCATACCCGCACTGTAATGCAGGGAAGGCGCACGGTGGTGCGGTTCTACTCTTGACAATGACTGTACGACTGTGCATTCTATGCTCATGAACATTCTCGATCAAACCAAAGAGCTTTTATCCGGTACCGACCTCATCCACCGCGAAATTTGCGATAAGGCTAACGTCAAAATCAGATGGTTCTACCGCTACCTTGCGGGAGACTTCGCTGACCCGGGCGTTGGCAAAATCACAAGGCTGCATGATGTTCTCAGAAGTCATCAGCGGAAAAAGTCCGCAGCGTAGGAAAGGATTCCCATGTACCAAGACCCAACAAAAATACGCTCGCACATCATCAAGCTCCGTTTCTCAGACGAAGAGCATCAGTTAATCCAGGCTCTAGCCAATTTCACCGGGGAACAAAAAGCGGCGCTTCTTCGAGAGTTAATTATTGATCGCGCCTCCGCGATTGTAGGAAATCACCAAAGACGTTTCGAGGACCATAAATAGCTGACAAAAAAGGGTCTTTTTAAGGGCCCTCAAAAGTGCATGGATGGAGGGGCGGAAGTGATTGAAGCATTAGAAATCTCGGCAAACGAGATGGCGTTGGTGGGAAGAGCTGCTGAACTACTCGGACTCGGCGTTGACGAGGCCGCAACGGTGCTGGCCCGCGAGGGACTGGCCAACCGCCTGCGGACGAAAGAGAGACGCAGATCGGCGAGCGTGATCGCGATTTCGGACAGGCGGCGCCGCGCGGGTGACTAATTTAAGGAGCGGGGGGATGGAAAAGAACAAACGCTCAACACTCATGCGCCGCGCGGCGAAATTTCTCACGTATTACGCAGCGACGATAGAAGCACAGGCGCTACGGTCAGACGGAAGTTGGGATTATGCGAGCTCTGGGAGACTTTTTAATCGCGTAAGCGACATCGCAAAGGATCTTCGCGACGAGGCGGATCTGATGGAAAACGAGTTCGCCGAGTCGCCTTTTAAACCGGGGTGCGTGTGACCGACCCCGCAACACGCTATTGCACCTTCTGCCACGTTTTCCATCCGGAGACTGAGGAATTCTACAAGCGCAAGAAAATGTCCGGAGAACTGCTGAAAGAGTGCCGAGTGAAACGCAAGCGGCGCAATGACGCGGCTGCCGTGAAGCGGGAAGTTTCGGCGCCAAGGATTTAGCCTGAGCCGATGGTGAAGTTGGCGCAGTCGGCGGCGTGGCAATGAATAAGGAAAATGGCAGCTATGGCACGTGCTAGAAATCTGAAGCCAGCGTTATTTATGAATGAGGATCTCGGAACACGCGATCCACTGTTGACGATTCTATTTGCCGGTCTATGGTGTCTCGCCGATAGAGAGGGTCGCCTCGAAGATCGTCCATTGAGAATAAAGGCCGAAATATTTCCTTACCGTGAAAAGCTGGACGTTAACGTGTATTTAACGGAACTCTACACGTTAGGACTCATACAACGTTACAGAGTCGGTGATCTTGCACTAATTCAGGTCACAAACTTCAAAAAACACCAGAATCCGCATAAGACTGAGAAGGATAGTATTTATCCAGCATTATCAGAAGGATGTCTTTTAACGGTTAATAACACGTTAAATAACGGCAGTCGCCCGGCTGATTCCCTCTTACCTCTTACTGATTCCCTCTTACCTCTTACTGATTCCGGATTCCCTCCAACCTCTCAAAAGAGTTCGCCGCGCAATAAGCGCGTCTCCACCGAGGAGATTAACGGCGTTGAAACAGCCGCAGTTTGGCAAGCCTACAGTGAAGCCTATGCTGTCAGGTATGCAGTGGAACCTGTGCGCAATGCCAAGGTAAACGGGCAAATAAAACAACTCGTCAAACGACTCGGGATTGATGACGCTCCCGAGGTAGCAAGATTTTTCCTGACCCATAACGGCGCGTATTACGTGCAACGCGCTCATTCCGTCGATTGCCTGCTGAGTGACGCTGAGAAACTTCGAACTGAGTGGGCTACCGGGAGAAAAATCACCGTGACCGGCGCAAGGCAGGCAGACCGAACCCAACAAAACAAAAACGTCCTGGAGAAACTTTTGGAGGATAACGCCAATGGCAAGCTCTAGCCTAATCGCAGCTGTAATCACGACCGCAGAACTCATGGGAAACGAACTCAGCGAGAACGCCGCCAAGATGTTCGTGACCGACCTGGGAGACTACGACGAACAACAAGTTTTCGAGGCGCTGAAACGTTGCCGGCAGGAAGTGAAGGGAAAACTCACGGTCGCGGATGTAGTTCAGCGGATCGACTTCAACCACATTGGCGCCGAGGAAGCCTGGGCGCTTTGTCCGAGGTCAGAGGCGGACAGCGTGGTATGGACTGACGAAATCGCAAAGGCGTATTTCATCGCTCTGCCGATTCTGGAGTCCGGTGACAAGATCGGCGCGAGGATGGCGTTCAAGGAAGCCTATGCGCGCCTGGTGAACGAGGCGAGACAGGAAAAACGCGCAGCGACATGGTATCCGAGCCTTGGCTTTGATCCCAATGGCAGACAGGCGGCGGTTAACAAAGCGAAGGAACTGGGACGCCTGCCTAAGTCTGAAGAACTGCCACGTCTGGAAAGCCAGAGAAAGGCGATTAGCCATGGAGCTTGAAGATATTCGTTTTTGCCGCGCCTGCAACACCAGGCTGCTGGAGAAAGAAATCGGGGTATGCGTTGACTGCGCCGCATGGCATCAGATCATCAGTGGCTTGGTAATCGCTGCCGCCGCTTTGAAGCGTGATACGAAGGATTATGGCCGTGGCTAATAGCGAAACGTTTTTCTGCTACTCCTGCTGCCAGCACAAAGCCCTTGAGTTCAAGGTTCCCACGAGCAACAAGCGGGCAATCTGCGAACCCTGTTACACGAAAATGGAAAAGGCCAAGGCGAAAATGCGCGAGATGGGGTGTCCGAGGTCATGAGCGAAGCATTAACCAAAGCCCGCGCTCTCCAAGCCAAAGCCAGGGCACCTAAGCAAGCATTGTGGACCCGCTGCGGTCCTCAACTTCAGGCATTCATTCGCCAAGGCGTTGCGGACGGTCTGACATTCGAGCCGCCGATTTTCGATTATGAGGGGAGGGGGGAGAGGGTTTATGTCGTCGGGTACTGAGAAAGCGCGTCCATGATTGTCAGCGAATCACGATTGCAAAAGGCTCTTACCTATCTCGCCGAGACGGACGAATCTGCGGCTAACGCCAAAGCTCTAATGATTGGAATTGAAAATCAGGAAAAGACGATCTTGGGGACAGTGTTTTTGGAAATGTCCGGAACTGTAGCGGAGCGCGAAGCAGGAGCGAGAAGCAGTCAAGCACTCAAGGACTGGCAATCACAGTACAAAGACGCCGTTTATAACTATGAGATTTTGAGGAACAAAAGAAACACCGAGTCTCTGATTGTTGAAGTATGGCGCTCGCTTAATGCCAATCAAAGAAAAGGCAATATTTAATGAGGAGAAAGCGCAAATCCATTGCCGCTCTCGCAAACGAAGCCGCGACCCACCTGCAAAAGCTTGTGCGGGTCAAAGCGGCAGACCGGGATGGATATTGCCGCTGTGTCTCTTGTGGCCGGGTAGACCATTACACCGAGATGCAGGGAGGCCATTTTGTCAGCCGGAGACACCTAGCTACGAAACTGATGGAGGAAAATGTCCACGTTCAGTGCCGAGCCTGTAACGGTCCCTTAATGGGAAACATGATCCCCTATACGCTTTTCATGATCGAGATGTACGGGAAGGAATTTGTCGAAAAATTGCAGCAGATGAAACGGGAGTCCAAGAAGTTCACCAGACCGGAATTGGAGGACTTGATCGACGAACTCCGGGGACGAGTTTCCGAGGTTATGGGGGAGAAGGGACTTTGATCATGAGGGTAAACCGAAAGGGGAACGAATGAGCCGAGAAATCCTAGCAAGGTTGACGGCCAGGGGCATTGACATGACCTCTATAGGGCGATCTACCGTTAAGCCGGACAATCTAGCCTACCTGCTGTCTGGATTGCGCCGTGGCCCTCTCTATCTCTGCCAATGGCTCGATTTGGGCGAGGATGCGGCTAAGGGGCGATTGTGGGCAGAGCTAGTTCAAGTCCTTCCCAAAATGCGGGCCGTGAAGCTATGGAATAAAAATAACGGCCAGCTTACCAAGTTAATCGACCTCGCCATGTCCGAAATCAGCTCACCGAACGCCTGCCGGGTTTGCAATGGGCGCAGAGTGCTGATCGTCGATGCCCTGCATGTCGAGTGTAAAACATGCCTTGGTACTGGCTTTGGCGGACTATCAGGGCGCGACCGGGCAAAATTCGTGGGCGTGGATGAATCGACATGGCGGCAGTCATGGCGGGAGAAATACCGGGACGTGCTATCGGTGCTAATTGCCTACGATTCGTCGATTACTGGCCATGTGAGGAGCAAAATGCGTGGGTATGAAAAAACCGCTTGACGCGACCCCGCAGTAATGATATATGTTTCGCTATCTTGTCATAACTCCCATCCAATCCGCCGAAAGGCGGTTTTTTTGTGCCCAAAGGAATTTATGGAACCTACTCACCTGATCGAAAACGTTCGGGCAATTGGTGACATTCTCATAGTCGAACGACTCTCCCCAAGAGAGCAGACAGCAGCTGGGATAATTCTCCCCCCGGTAGCCCAGGAATCACCGGACGCGGGAATAGTCAGATCCGCTGGCCCTGGTAAAAGACTTCCCAAATTCCTCTGCGGCCATTGCAAGAAACACCACGAAGGCGCTGTGCTCCCGATGAGCGTGAAAGTTGGCGATCATGTGCTATTCAGCAAATACGCCAATCTGCCATTTAAATATGGCGAGCGGGAATATATCACCATGCACGAAGCCGACATAATCGGCATATTGGACAAAGACATAGACGCCAAGCAGGCGTTTAGCAAATAGGAGATTCCCATGCCTAAAGGTTCGAAGGTGGCTAAGGTAGAAAAGAAACTCAAATCTGAGTATCCCAAGAACCCTGGCGCTGTCTATGGAACTCTCAACAAAATCGGCCTAATGAAAGGCAACAAGCCTACGGCCAAGGGAAAAGAGAAGGCGAAGAAGGGCAAATAAGTCAATTATTTGACGAAGTATCATGGCAGCAGAAAAAGGCAATCAATACGCGGCGAAGGAAAGAATATGGCAATCAGCCATAAACAAAGCCTTAGAGCGTCGCAGTGCGCTTGGAAGGATGGAAGCCTTAGCGGAGCTTGCGGAAAAACTATTAGAGCGGTGTGCTGAGGGCGATATGACGGCTCTTAAGGAACTTGGCGATAGGATGGATGGCAAGGCATCTCAAGCCATCACGAATGAAGACGGTTCGCCATTACTCCAAGGGATAACGGTTACATTTGTCGGCAAGCCATAGCGAGGCACAATTCCCGGAAAAGCTGGCATGCCTTTTCGAGAAATCCAGATATAAGGTTTTGTGGGGTGGGCGCGGAGGCGCTAAGAGTTGGGGTATAGCCAGAGCGTTATTGATTAAAGGCGCGTCTGAGTCTTTACGCATCCTATGCGCGAGAGAGCTTCAAACCTCCATCCGCGATTCGGTACACAAACTCCTAAGCGATCAGATCATTGATCTCGGCTTAGGCTCGTTTTACCAAATAACTCAAACCAGCATCAAGGGCGCGAACGGCACAGAGTTCTTCTTTGCCGGCCTACGCTCTAACGTTACTCAGATCAAGTCATTCGAGGGCATTGATATCTGTTGGGTCGAGGAAGCCCAAACGGTTTCCAGGGCTTCATGGAACGTCCTAATCCCGACTATCCGCAAAGATGAATCGGAGATATGGATCTCCTTCAACCCGGACCTTGAGGAAGATGAGACCTATCAGCGGTTCGTGGTCAATCCTCCGTCTAACGCAATAGTCCAGCGGGTGAATTGGAGCGATAACCCTTGGTTCCCTCAAGTTCTACGCGATGAGAAAGACGCGCTAGAGGCCAGAGACCCAGATGCTTATCGAAATGTATGGGAAGGGCTTTGCCGCAGATCAGTAGAGGGCGCAGTGTTTGGCCGCGAATTATCCGTTGCGGAGCTGGAAGATAGAATAACCAAAGTTCCCTACGACCCATCAAAGCCGGTTCACAGAATTTGGGATTTAGGTTGGGCCGATAACGTTGCGATATGGTTTCTCCAATTCGTCGGGCTGGAATATCGGCTCATTCGGTACATGGAAGACAACCAGAGAACGATTACCTCGTACCTGGCAGAGTGTCAAAAGTTTGGCTATGTCTATGACACCGATTGGCTTCCTCACGACGCACAGAATAAAACACTCGCCGCCAATGGTAAGAGCATCGAGGAAATTATTAGGGCGATGGGGGCTAAGACTCGAATCATTCCTAGAACTAGCGTGATTGATTCTATTAACGCGGCCAGGACGATATTCGGAAGTTGTTGGTTTGATCGTGAGAACTGCGCGGATGGGATTCAGTGCCTCAGGCATTACCAATACGAAGTCGATCCCGATACTAAGCAGTTCAGCAAAATGCCTTTGCATAATTGGGCTTCTCATGGAGCGGATGCATTCAGAATGATCGGATTAATGGTATCTGAGCCGAAACAGAACAGGCCAAAAAAGGCAAGTCAGCAAATGCCCGACGCTATGGGATGGATGGCCTGATGGACAGACCCGATGGAATGGATTTTGAGGATTATAAGATAGCCCGTAAAATGGCCAATCGCGGCCTTAAGCAATATAAGCGTGGACGGTATATCTGGAAGAGCGATTTTGTGGAGGGTGAGATGCGGATTCGGCGCACCTATAAAAAGGCACAACACGGGAAAATAGGCCAATGAGAAGCAGCGCGGAACTGTATGACAATGGATATGCGATTCCCTTGTTTAACCCTACCGGTGGTAAAGCTGTCCGTTGTATGTTTCGTGGCAAGGAATACGGGATTAAGCCCGATGCGGCTTTACACGATGTTGAGGTTGGCTTCCCCATGAACTCCCTCAAGCTCGTCAAAATAGAGGATGTCGAGCTTGGCGCTTGATCCAACCGAGGCGCTAGAATTTTATAAGTTAAGTGAAAACGCCTACAGCTCTTTGTCGGCTGAAATGCTCGATGACCTACGGTTTAGCGTGGGTGAAGGCCAATGGCCGGTTCAGCTTATGCAGTCTAGGCAGTTAGAGCAAAGACCTTGCCTTACGATCAATAAGCTCGATTCCTATTGCCGGCGAATCACCAACGAGCAAAGACAGCAGCGGCCTAGAATCAAGGTCCATGCCGTCAATAATGGCGCAGATCCAAAGATTGCACAGATAATACAAGGGATTATCCGTCATATTGAGGTTAACTCGGACTCCGATCACGCCTATGATAACGCAGGGAATACCCAAGTCAGAATGGGCGTTGGCTACTGGCGGCTGCTTACCGAATATGCAAGTGACACCAGCTTCGACCAAGAGATCCGAATTAGGCAGATAGAGAACGCCTTCAGCGTCTCATTCGACCCTAACAGCAGCTTACCGGATGGATCGGATGCCGAGAGAGTCATAGTCTCGGAGTTGATGACCAAGAAGCAGTTCAAACTGTCCTATCCCGATGCGGATGACGGACAGGGCTGGAATGGCGGCAAGACCGGGGAACTGTATACCGATTGGGTGATGAAGGAAGATATTCGGATAGCTGAATACTTCTATGTCGAAAAGGTAAAAGACACGCTTGTCCAGCTTTCCGATGGCACTCCGCTGTGGAAAGACCAGGCCATGATGATTAAGGATGCTATGGCTGCGGCCAATATCTCTGTCGTGGGGGAGCGTCCATCCTGGAGACGGACGGTTAAATGGTGCAAGCAGACAGCCCTGGACATTCTGGAAGAGCGCGACTTACCTGGCCGCTGGATACCTGTTGTACCTGTCTACGGGGAATCGCTGATTCTCGATGGCCGGCGCAAGCGTTGGGGTGTCGTTAAACAAGCTAAAGACCCTCAGAGAATGGTCAATTATTGGGAGACTACGGCCACAGAAAGCCTTGCGTTGGCTCCCAAGGCCAAGTTCTTACTTGCCGAAGGCCAAGACGAGGGGCACGAAAACGAATGGGCACAGGCTAACGTAAAGGCCACGGCAACCCTTCGATACAGGCAGCGCGATGTCAACGGCGAACAGGCTCCTCCGCCTATCAGGATGCAGCCCGAGCCGCCTCCGGTTGGGATGTTCACGGCCTTGGCTGGCGCTACTCAAAACCTGCGTGAAGTCATTGGAGTCTCAGATCCGGCTCAGAGAGTCGCTGGGAATGTCTCTGGTAAAGCTCTAAGGGCTGAACAGTTCCAAACGGATCAATCGAACTTCCATTTCTATGACAACCTGACCCGTTCCATTAGGCATACCGGGAAGATTATCCTTGACTGGATTCCTCACTATTACGACAAGCAGAGGATTGTAAGAATCATCGGCGAAGATGGCCGGCCAGATCAGGTTACGATCAATGAACGAGCCATCGACAAGATCAAGAACGATGTAACCATTGGCGAATATGACGTAATTATGGACACCGGGCCGGGTTATAACTCCAAGCGCGAAGAAGCGGTGGACATATTCAGTCAGATGCTCGCTACTCCTCTTGGCGAGAAGATCGCTGCGGTGGCGGATGACCTTATCGTGAGAAATCTCGACGTTCCTGGCGCTGATGTCATTGCTGACCGTTTGGCGGCTGTGAATCCCCTAGCCCAAATAGACGAAACCAGCGATATCCCTCCTGCGGTTCAAATGAAGATCAAGCAGATGCAGCAGGCTTTACAGCAGGCCGGCCAGCAGATTCAGGGACTACAACAGGAAATCAAGCTCAAGACGGGTATCGAGCAAGTTAAACAGGACGCCGAGACCAAACGGACACTCATGAAGGTAACGGCGGACGCTCACAGAACAGAGGTCGATCAAGCCTCCTGGCGGCATGAAGTTGAGACCAAGGCTGTTACAGCTCATAACGTCGAGGAAATCAAAGGGGTGGTTCAGCTACTTCTCAAGCATATCGACGGCATCCAGGAGCTTGAGAAAATCTCTAGGGAAGAAGAGCGCGAGCTGAACACCAAAATGTCCGAGGATAAAGGGCCGCAGTATGGCGCGTGAGATAGTCACGCACGAAACGCAGGACGACTACAACGCCAAGAAAATGGGCGAAAAGCCCGATGCGAAACCTTATACGATTAATGCTAATCATGATATTCCTTACGGCGGCGGTACATCTAAAGACGGTGCAATCGTCTATATCGACAAACGCCTGCCCCAAGAACTCTCAGTCGATGGAAAAACAATCAACATCCACAAATCCATTGCGGTACATGAGCATGAAGAGTGGAAGAAAATGCACCATATGGGATATGCGACAGCTCATTCCAAATACGCCAATCCAGCCGAAAAAGAGTATGTAGAACGTCATGGGATCGACTGGAAGAAATACGACGAAAAGGTCGAGGGATTAGTTAGGAAGATCGAGCACTCTCCCAATCCTGACATTCCCAAAGACCTCAATCTAAAGCCCTATGGCAAGGGATGCCGAGGAAACAAGGACGATCCCCAATTGGGAGAACTCCACAAGAAAGCCATGAATGACGCCTAGAATCGGCCTTCCTGTGCTGTATTGGGCGAGCGATGCCAATCAACCCTTCGCAGGCACAATATCGTGCGTTTGGTCAGCGGAGAGAGTGAATATCGGCTATCTCGATACCGCAGGACTTCATCATAACGCCACGAATGTCCTATTTGTGGATCGCAATGCAAGACTATTAAACCGGCCAGTTTGCGAGCCGAATTTGTTTGAAGATAAGAGAAAACCAGGCAGACCCAAAAAACCGTGAGGAACCCATGTCAGAGGCCACTGTTGTAACATCGGATAATTTAGCTGAGTTTAATGCCAAAGCGTTGCGATTAGATATACCGGAACCTGTAAAGGAGCCGGAGGCCAAACCGGAGCCTGGAAAAGAGCCTGAAGTTAAGGCCGAGGAAGAACACGAAGAACCCGAATCTCCTGATGACAAGAAGAAAAACCGGCTCAGTAAGCGGATGCAGGAACTTGCCAATCAACGGAGGGACGCCCTTGAACGCGCTGAACGTGCTGAAGCAAGGCTTAAAGAGTTTGAAGAATCTCGCCAGGAAACTAAACCCGCTGAGAAAAAGGCCACAAATGGCAAACCAGAGCCAAGCCAGTTCAAGGACGACTTTGAATATGCCGAGGCCCTTGCAAACTGGACCGTGGACCAGCGAGAAGCCGCAAGAGAAGCCGAGCGAGCCAAGTCAGAACTCCAAAAAGCCGAAGAGGCAAGACAAAAAACCTGGCAAAAACGCCAACAGGAATACGCAAAAGAGGTCGCGGACTATCAAGATGTGATGGCGTCCATCCCCGACACGGTGAAAATGCATCAAGTGGTTTTAGATGCTATAACCGATAGTGAAATGGGGCCGCAGGTGCTTTACCATATCGCCTCCAACCCTGAAATAGCCGAAAGCTGGAATGACTTATCTCCGGTAATGGCGCTCAGGGCATTGGGGAAACTTGAGGGGCAGTTAGAAAAGGCGAAAGAGCCAAAGCCCATCGAGGTGAAGAAGGAAGTCTCGAAAGCGCCACCCCCGATTACTCCGGTTGAAGGCAAAACAACGCCGGATAATCTGGTGAGTTCCGATGGCGAGTTCAAAGGAACATACGCGCAGTTCAAAGCTCTAAGAGAAAGCGGAAAGATTAAATAATTCCTACCTATGGGATCATAGGCGTCCTAGTCAAGTTGGCGATTTGACTTTGTATCAGCTACTCACCTGTGGGATCGCAGGGCATACCCATGTTGACCTCCATGATAAGAGGCCGGGCTTCATTCTTATCATATTTTTAGGAGGTTATCATGAGTAATACTTTACTTACGATCTCCATGATTACCAACGATGCGTTGATGGTCCTGGAGAACGAAACAGTCTTTAGTTCCGCAGTTACCCGCGAATACGACGATCAATTCGCCGTCACTGGCGCTAAGATCGGTTCCACCCTGAACATCCGCCGTCCGGCTCGTTTTCTAGGTACGAGCGGTCCCGCCTTGAATGTTGAGGATTTCAACGAAACCTATGTTCCGTTGGTCATGACCACTCAATTCCACGTCGATACGCAGTTCACCACGCAAGACCTGGCCTTGTCATTGGGCGCGTTCTCAGAGCGCGTCACAAAGCCTGCTGTCGCCGCGATTGCCAACAAGGTGGACTACGACGGCCTGAACACGGCACGTCTGAATACGGCCAATATCGTCGGTACTGCGGGAACACCCCCGACAAGCCTTTTGACGTATCTGACCGCCGGAGCCTATATCACGGCTGAAGGTGGTCCGATCAAGGGCCGCACGATGCTGGTCGAGCCGTTTACCGGCGCGACTATCGTTGACAGCCTGAAAGGGCTATTCACCCCTGGGGATAAGATCGGCAAGCAGTACGAAAACGGCATGATGGGCCGCGACTCCGCCGGTATGGATTGGAAGATGGATCAGAACGTCATCTCCCATACCTTCGGATCTTGGGCGACGACTACTGGGACTGTGACAGTGACCAGTGGCGGCGGTACTGGTGTTTTGGCATCGGGATGGGCTTCGACCTCTACCCTGTCATGCACCACCAATCAGACGCTTACCCTTCAAGCGGGTGACGTGATTAACCTGGCCGGCGTCTATGCGGTGAACCCGCAGAGCCGTCAACCATATGGCTCCAACCGTCTGCGTAACTTCGTGGTGACGACTGCCGTAACGGCTACCTCTGGTGCCTTTAACCTGACCGTTGCCCCTGCTGTCATCTACGGTGGTCAGTTCCAGAACGTCAACGCGGCTCCCGCTTCGACGGCTGCGATTGTGCCTTTCAACATCGCCGGCACGACTGCAACGGCTGTGGTATCTCCTCAGAACATCCTTACTCACCGTAATGCCTATACCTTGGGAATGGCCGATCTGGAAATGCCGCAAGGCGTCCATTTCGCAGGTCGCGCAAGCGACAAGGAAGTGGGTATGTCGATTCGTATCGTCAGACAGTACACCATCAACAACGACTCCATACCGGCACGTTTCGACGTGTTGTATGGGTGGGCACCTTTATACGCTGAATTGGCTTGCCGTGTAGCGGCTTAAGGAGGGAAATATGGCTGCACCTAATTCAACTTCAACAGTTCATTATCTGTTCAATGGGGACACTACCGATGGCATCCAAATTGGTGGTGTTGGGTACGCTGGAAACTCAGCCCTGGCCAGCGGAAGCCTGATTGGTTTCTATGGAAAGGTTCCTGTCATTCAACGCGCTTATAGCTCCGCCGTACACGCATCCAGTGCCGCTTCCGTAAGCTCTTCATTTGGGGCAACCCAATTGGCGATCTTGCAGGAAATCATGGATACGCTGATCGGATTGGGCATTTGGGCCACCGCTTAAGGAGGTGATCTATGTCGGGCGGTAGAATGCTTGGAGTAGCTAACTCCTCGGTAGATTGTGATGTTATCACCCATACCAAAAGCGGAACGCTTGGATTTTACGGGAAGGTTCCCGTAGTCCAACGGCCTTATAGTTCCGCAGTCCATGCCACAAGCGCGGCGTCGGTAAGTTCGTCTTTCGGCGCTACGCAACTGGCGATTCTCCAAGAGCTGATGAATACAGCCATTGGCCTTGGAATTTGGGCGACTGCATGAAGGGTAAAAAGGTCGTTTTTTGCATTCCTACGACTCGGAAGCCGTATCAGGCGTGTTTAGATAGCCTGGCGGCTTCCATCCCTTTAATCCAGGCTGCGGGGTGGGAAGATGCTATGGCCAACTCAGTGGGTTGTCCGTACATCTCCCGCGCCCGAGCCACCATGCTTAGAAAAGCGCAAGATGCGATGGCCGATGTGATCGTTTTCATCGACCACGATATGTCTTGGAAGCCTCAAGACCTGCTTACTCTCATTGAAACCGAGGGGGACGTGGTAGCCGGGACTTACCGATTCAAAAAGGACGAAGAGGAATACATGGGATCTCTTCTTCCTGACATTAACGGCTATCCCCAGGTTAGAGAAGATGGTTGTGTCTTGGCTCACTGTGTCCCTGCTGGATTCTTAAAGCTCACACGGGAAGCGGTGAGTAAGTTCATGTTCCATTATCCAGAACTTCAATACATAGACGAGGGGACGCTGACCGTGGATCTCTTCAATCACGGTGTTAAAAACGGCGTTTGGTGGGGCGAGGATTACGCCTTTTGCCGAAACTGGAACGACAAGTGCGGGAAGATCTGGATTATCCCAAACCTCGATTTGGACCATAACAATAGTTACGTCCCGTTTGGAAAGACTGAGGTTAAGCACGAGGTCTACAAAGGTAATTTTCATCGTTATCTGATGAGGCAACCAGGTGGAAGTGATTCTGATTCCCCTGAAATCAGGGAAAACTTAAAGGTAGGGGCAACGATATGATTATGGCAAATCTGACGGCTAATGCCACGACCTGCTTAAAAAGAGGCCCAGGCACGCTTGGCTCGATCAATATCAATACGATTGGCGCAACCGGAAATACCTTAAAAATCTACGATGGCCAGGACAATACCGGCACATTGATGGGCACCATAGATACAACGATTGCCGCAGCCCCTACGAGAATCTATAACGCAGTCTTTCAGAAAGGTCTTACTGTTGTAATCGCCACGGGTACTGCGGCTGATGTTACGGTGGCATTCGCTTGACGCAACCTAGCGATATCATCAATGGAGCCTTGTTAGATATTGGAGCCAGGGCCGCCGGCGAGAATCCAGACCCCAACGACTCGGCGGAAGCCCTTACCCTGCTGAATGCCATGATCGACCAATGGTCGAACGAAAAGATGATGATCTTTTGTGTACAAGAGGTCATTCACGAAACAACGCCGAATCAATATATCTACACTATCGGCGCTAACGGTAGCGTAGGCGCGAGTTTCACCGGAAGCATTAGCGCGAACGTTTTGACGGTTACCGCGCTGGCCTCCGGTGCTTTGTCTGTCGGACAGATAATCTCAGGGACGGGTATCACGCCAGGGACGGCCATAACCTCTTACGGGACCGCTACGGGAGGGAATGGGACCGGGGCTATTGGTACGTACTACCTTAATCTTTCTCAGTCTCCGGCTGTCGCTAGTGAAACGATAACCTCATACGCTCCGCGTCCTTTAAGGATCAACAGCGCGATAGTCCGAGTGGTTAATTCACTCTCAGGGACTCTTGATTACCCTGTAGCTGTTCTATCTGTAGAAGACTACGAGCTTATCGGCATAAAGACCCTTCCCGGACCTTGGCCGAGGGCGCTTTATTATCAACCCTCAATGCCTTTAGGTGTTTTAAATTACTGGCCGAATCCCTCTCAACAGGTGGAAATGCACTTGTTTTGCGACACCGTTTTGAACCGCTTTGCAACGATCAACGACACCGTGACCCTCCCTCAAGGATTTGAGATGGCCTTACGCAATAACCTGTCCATGTACTTGATGCCGGGTTACGGAAAGGTCAATCCCTCTCAAATTGAGATGATAAGAGGCGCTGCGATAGCTGGAAAAGCCCTAATCAAGCGCACGAATATGCAGCCAGTCCAGATGTCCAGGTTCGACGATCTCATAACCGCTAAAAAAGGTAGGGATGCGGGTTGGATACTTCATGGCGGATTTTATTAATGGCCTCCAAGCGATCACATGAAGGCTATCTGTTAATAGATCACCGCAATTCCCCTGGCTTAACGGACGCGGAAGTCGCCAAGGCCGGACTGCCGATAGGCGCAGGTCGTGGGCTTTTCGAAGCGCCTACTTTTACCTGTTCGCATTGCCAATCCGTCGTGGTGCTAAATCCTCTGCGTACACGGGACCGAGGCTATTGCAGGAAATGCGACCATTACGTATGTGATACCTGCACAACCGCTCTTTCAGCATCAGGCATATGTAAACCGTTCAAAGAGGTTATTTACGAGGCAATGGTCGCGGCTGATAAGTCGCTTTTATTAGGAGAGAGAAATGGCTAAATATTCTGCACAGTACAACACGATTACCCCGACGGCGGTGGCTGATACGACCGCGATGACCGATGGAACCTATTTTGGCGTCTTTCAGGGTGGTACTGCTACCCAGCGTCTCAAGTTCCAGGAAATTTTCCTAGGCGGTCAGGCGGCTTCTTCTTCCTCGCCTACTTACTGGCAGCTTGCGCGTGACTCGACGGTAGGCGCGACTGCTGGAAGCTATGGCGGCACTCTGACTCTGACTGATGCCACAAGCACAGCCCCTGCGACGGCTCCTGTGGTTAACGATCACTGGACGACCAAACCTCAACGCTCTGCGACGGCGAAGCTGCTGAACCTGTCCTTCAACGCCTACGGTGGCGTGGTGCGCTGGGTTCCGTCTCCCGATGAGGATATTTCTGTTGTGGGCAATACGGCTTCTCTCGGCGAGGCGTCATTGTCTGCCTTCACGGGCGGTACTCCTGGAGCTTGCGGTGGGCATGTGATTTTTGAGGCGACTTAAAATTAATGTACATCCGCATAAACGAAATCAGCCGGGAGCCTGATACCGGACTATTTTATTTCGATATCGACTTTTGGCTGACCCAAGCAGGGTACACAAACGGAAATCAGCCAATCGTATCAAATGACTTTCGGATGCAGATCAATCCGTTTAATTGGTCTGGCGGGGTATTGGTTGCGAGGACTGCCTCAGACATTATCTCCCAGATAAAAAGCAATGTTGCCGATTTCGTGCAACAGGCAGGTTCCAATTCTACTTTGAGAGGCGATTTAAGGCATAAATCTATCGTCAGGAATTCCACAGACCATACTGGAGTTCTGCCCTTGCTTTCGACCTTGAGTAACTTCGTCGGTGCGTCGTGACAACTCTAAATCTACAGGTAAGCGTAGGAACCGACAACGGCTACATTGATTCTAGCGGAACATTCAGCAATACGTACTGCCAAATAGGCGTCTATTCTGGCGGCCCGCTTAATCAAATGTTCTTTCGTTTCACTGGAGTCTCTGGACTTAGTGGAGCGACGATAAGCGCAGCGACATTAAAATATGCGGTAACACGATTCAGCAATGGTACGACAAGCAACGGCGTTGTTTATGCCGTAAGCGCGGCTAGTCCTGGAACCATAACCAGTGCGTCAGACTATAACACCCGTCCCAGGACGACCGCTAATGTGGCATGGAATCCAACTGGCGCAGACCCGAAAACCAAAGACATTTCCAGCGTCATTCAGGAACTGGCTAATAATTATAACCCGACTACTATCGTAATCCTTCATACGGATACCGCGACTGAGACGGTAGATTATTCACCTGATGCATACGCGCAAAGTACGACGAATTGCGCCGCATTGTCGATTACCTATACGACTGGCGGAGATAACTTCTACGGTCAGGCGTGGATGTAAATGGCAGACGTACTTAGAGCGCCAGTAACATCGAGATATGACGGACGGAAGCCATCAGAGTATGGCTTCGTCGCCGGGAGTCTGCTTCTAACCGCTTTCGCGGTTTCGTCTGTCCCGTTTGTTCAGCCGACTCACCAAAATCCAGTCGTTAAGAGAGTCGTTCAAGACTGGAATTATAACGGCACGATTAGGCTTCCGACCGGTGCGCCGTTCTATCAAACAGATTGGCAGAACCCGGCAACCCGGAAAAGTGCGGCATCGGAACAAAACTATAACTTAACAATCAATCTTCCGAATGGCGAACCGTTTTACCAGGCTGATTGGCAGAATCCTGTACCGACCAGGCCAAGGCCGCAGGACTGGAATTACAACACTCAGTCTATTCTGTCGCTGGTTATCAAAGCGCCTTTTGCGCAAACGGACTGGCCTAATCCTACTACTAGAAGGATGTTCGTACAGGACATTGCTAAGTCAGTAAATTGGGCGCTTAACGCGGTTGCAGTAAATCCATTCTCGCAAAAAGATTGGACTAACCCTCAATTACCAAAGGCACAGATACGCGGAGATGCCTATGGTAATAATTTGCTATGGCAAATCCCCGCCGCCCCTTTGTCTATTGGGGATAGCGTTTTAAGTTATATAGACACAAGAGGATATGGAGCAACCGGGACAATCGACACTACAGGCTATGGAGTGTCTGGCGGCACAATTTATAACTCATACGGAGTCTTAGGGACCATAAATACCTATGGGTGGGGAAGTAAGGGAACGATAGACACGACAGGCTATGGAGTGGAGGGGTTAATATGATTCGGGTTGGCGAAAGCGGGAAAATATTCAGATATGCCACCGGATATGATATGTCCAGCTTCACGGCCCTTCAGTTGCAATTCACTTCTCCGTCTGGCGTGGTAACGACCAAAACAAATCCCACTGTGGTATTGGCCGGAGTTGTAACCGATCCCTATCTTGGGGCATTGGCCGCCAATACTTACATGCAGATCACCATTGACGCGACCATCTTCACTACCGCAGGGACGTGGAAGGTTTGCGGGACATATACCAATTCAGGTACTTCTCCCTCGACAGTTTATGAGGGTGCGCCAGCTACGTTTAGCATATTGGCGGGTTGTTAATGGGTGACTTTGGGTTCGTCGGCGACGCCTATTCAGCACCTTCGATCTATCAAAACGCCCAAGAGCTTATTAATTGGTATCTTGAGATAGACCAAAGGAAACGCCCTGGTGAACGCGGTTGGATGGCGATGTATCCCACGCCGGGACTTACGCTTAAAGCTACTTTACCGACGAACGTAGCGAGGGGCTTTGGGGTATTGCCTGGTGAAACGACGTTTCTAGCGGTCTATGGAAATACTCTTTACCTGATCGCCTCAGATTTCACCTATACGACTATCGGGACATTGTTAAGCAATACCGGGCCGGTCTCGATTACAAATAATGGGGTTGAGGCATACCTCGTCGATGGGAATAACCGCTATGCCTATGTAATAGCGACCAAGACATTAACGACCATAGCCTCGACTGATGGCGCATTTACCGGAGGGGTTCGGTGCGACATTGTAGATAACTATATCGTCTACAACCAGCCAAACTCTCAGCAGTTCGCCGCGACGAATTCTTTATCGACGGTAACGCCAGCTCTTAGCTTCGCTTCGAAATTCGGATCGGCTGATAACCTCGTCGCCATTTGGGTGCAAAGCCGATACGTCTATTTGCTCGGACAATTAACAAGTGAGGTCTGGATAGATACGGGGGGATTTCCTTTCCCGTTTCAGATCATCCCCGGGTCTTCCTCGATGCATGGCTGCGCGGCTCCGTTTTCTTTAACCAGGCTTGGAGAAGCCTTCGCTTTCGTAGCGATAGACGACAGAGGACAGTCCATCATTGTACAGATGGAAGGGTATAGCCCTAGGAGAATCTCTACCTACGGCGTGGAAAATGACTTGGTAGGCCAAACGATCTCGGACTGCATAGCCTTTACCTACCAGATAGAAGGCCACGAATTCGCGGTTTTTATATTCCCCACAGCGGATAAGACTTGGGTTTATGACCTATCGAGCGACAAATGGCACAAATGGCTATCCGTAGACTCTTACAACGTCTATCACCGTCACCGGGCGAATTGTGGGATTCAATTCCAAGGACAGTATCTTGTAGGGGATTACCAGAATGGGAAGCTATACGCCCTGGATCGAACCGTTTATACGGACAATGGAACAACGATACGCAGAATGCGCCGTTGTCCCCATCTTCTACAAGACCTCCAACGGGTTTTTTATGAAGAGCTGCAAATCCAATTTCAGCCGGGGACAGCCCTTGCGACAGGCCAAGGTTCAGCCCCCCAGGCAATGCTGAGATGGTCAGACGATGGAGGTTCCACGTGGAGCACTGAGCACTGGAGAACACTTGGTTCTCTAGGCTCCTATATGCAACGTGTTATGTGGCGTCGTATGGGATGGGCGAGAGACAGGATTTACGAACTTGTGGTTACTGACCCCATCAACCCTGTGATTGTTTCCGCCAATCTCAAAACCTCGGGATCAGATAATTGAGTACCTCAGGCATAGTCTCGGTCCCTACCGGGCCTTTTTTAGGGCCAGATGGGAAGCCATCTCTTGAGTGGCTGATATGGCTCATTCAGGGCCACGTGACGAATACGACCGGGACCGGGGTAGGGATCTCTCATTCAACCACTGTAGAGCCTACGTCATTTTCGATAAACAGTACCGGAGTGACTGCGGGGACATACGGAGACGCCGCGCATACGCCTGTTATAAATGTTAATGCGTCAGGCCAAATTACTTCGTTGACCTCGGACAGCATTGCAATTGCCAATACTCAAGTATCGGGCCTTGGCACGATGTCAACAGAAAACTCCAATGCCGTAGCTATTACCGGAGGCACTATTACCGGAGCCGCCGTGTCGGCATTAAGTTCATTGCAGGCTAATGGTCCTTTTGGGTGTAACAGTGCGACGGCTCAAACGGCTTATGTCTCTGGTGGCGCGGTATCGGCTACGGGAGCGACAAATACAAGCCCCTATGGATATACCACAGCGGCCCAAGCCAATGGGATTGTGACTTTGCTGAACAACATTCGAGCGGCCCTAGTAGCAAACGGAATCATGTCATGACGCCAGATTTACCCGAGGTTTTAGATTGGAAGTACATCCCTAGTAAAGACCAGATATTCGCCCTTCAAGAGGCGATGATGGAACTGCCTCAAGCGGATCTTCCTACCGATCATTACTTCGCGGATGGGATGTACTGTCGTTCCCTCTTTCGTCCAGCGGGAACTCTCATCGTCGGGAAAGTGCATAAAAAAGAGCATTTCTACATGGTCATGAATGGGACCGTGAAAGTCACCACCGATCACGGCGTGGAAGAGATAACCGGGCCTCGGGTTTTGGTATCCAAACCAGGAACGAAACGGGCGGTTTTAGCGTTGACGGATGCAACCTGCCTCACCGTTCATAGGACTGAAAAAACGGATTTGGATGAGATTGAAAGGGAATTGATTGAGGATGACCCGCTTGCTTTATTTGACTCCTCCAATCATCTCAAGATGAAGGAGATAACTTAATGTCATGGATAGCTGCTGCTGCTGTAATCGGAGGTAGCGTAATTGGCGCTGGCGCGTCTATTTATGCGGCAAACCAGCAATCAAGCGCCGCGAAGGACGCCTCCGCGCAGCAAATGCAGATGTTCAACACGATCAACCAGCAGGAGGCTCCGTACAGGACTGCGGGTTATGGTGCGCTGAATTCCATCTCTGGAATGTCTGACTATTTAAACAAGCCCATGACGGCGGCGGATCTCACTAATAACCTGTCTCCTGCCTATGACTTCATGCTTAACCAAGGGCTAGGACAGGCGAAGAATGAACTGAACGCAACGGGCGGTCTTGTAAGCGGCAATGCTATGCAGGGACTCGATACGTTCGCGCAGAATTATGCCCTGAACGCCGGTCAAACCGCTTTCAACAACTATCAGACCCAACAAAATAACATCTTCAACCGCCTCGCCTCGATTGCCGGAATAGGCCAGACAGGCCAAGGGCAAACCAACCAAGCGGCCACGAACGCCATTAATCAATCCACCGGCTTCCAGACCTCTGCGGCGGCGTCTCAGGCTGCCGGAGCTGTAGGCGCAGCCAATGCCATAGGTGGCGGGATGACGAACCTAGGAAGCTGGTATGCGGTGAACAATATGATTAATCCCAGTTCTTCCGCCCTTCCTGCGCCATTTTGAGGTGACCTATGCCTATTGATCCGTCAATCTCACTCGCAGCCAAACCCCCTAGCATCAGCGATGCAATGGGTAACATATCGTCCATTATAAGGGCGAAGCAGGGGATGATTGACCTCCAGACTTCCCAGACTACGCAGCCCTCTAAAATATCGTTTATGCAGTCGCAGGCGCGTACCGCTGCCGCAGGGGCGAATGTAGCCGAACAAACCCAAGAGCCTAGCATTCAGGCTGCTAAAGCGACTGCCGATGCTGCGACAGCGAATGCGCAAGCGGCTCAGTTAGATTATAACTTGAAGTCACTTACCACTTTGAGCCAGCAGGTCAACCAGCTCCAATACGATCCAAACCTTACCCGCGGTAAGGTGCTTAATTTCATTGCTAGTACCGCTTCGAACATGAAAACCCCCTCCGCAATGGTCGCGCAGATGGTTTCCAAGGTTCCTGATACGGATGATCCTACGGAATTAAAGGGATATTTGCAGCATGTCCAGATTACCTTGCAGGACAAGGCGACTCAATTACAACAAATGACTCCCACGGCTACGCCTGTTTCCACAGGCCAGCAGACTCAGTTTGTGCAGACCAATCCCAATGCTCCTGGTGTTCCTGTTGGAACCCAGACCGGGACGCCGGTACAGCAGCAGCTACCGCCTACGACTCCGGTATTTAATGCGAAAACGAATGCCCCTGGTTATCTCGGGCCGCAAGCACAGACTCAGTCCGTTCAATCCGGCCCATCGTTAGGAACCGCCGAAAACATAGGGGGCACTGTTGACGCGGTTAATGCCGATTGGAAGCAGACTATGGCTCAGGCGGCTCCTGCTGCCCAAAATATCGGGGTTCTACAGAATATCAAGCAATATGCCCCGGGTGCGGTGACTGGCGTAGTAAACGACAGACGTTCATTTATCGCCGGCTTGGCTGGATTAATCGGCATGTCTCCCGCCCAAATGGAGAAAACCGACACCGACTTACTCGCCAAAAACTCGAACATGCTCGCTTTGGCGGGTGGTAATACCGACGCCGCGAGGGCATTGGCCGAGGCCGCTAATCCCAACACTCATATGACACCCGAGGCAATCATGCATGCCGCCAATCAGGTAATCGCGCAGCAGCAAATGATGCTCACCAAACAGCAGTACATGGGCCAGTTTAAGGGCAACCCGCAAGCATATACCCAAGCCCTTACGAGGTTTAACGCGGTCGCCGATCCTCGCATATTCCAACTTAGAACCATGACGCCGCAAGAACTCACCAAAATGAAGTCGTCCATGACTCCCGCAGAGCAAAAGGATTTCGGTAATAAAATCAGGGCAATGGAGCAAATGGGGCTTGTTCAATAATGGGATCTCTCTCTGAACAATGGGATAACACCCCATCTCAGGGGCAAGCGCCCACCGGAAGCCTTTCTCAGCAATGGGATGCTGCGCCTACCGAAGCGCCTAAAACACCAGGATCAAACGCGAATACAAAGTTCGCAGGGGGTAATTTCTCCGACATAAACGCTCTAGGCGAAGCCGCCAGCGGTGCAGCTCGGACAATGGCCCAGGGCGCTCTAGGAGCGATATATGGCGGCTGGAAAGGTCTCATAACCCTAGCCAAAGGGGGAAGCCTGGACGATGCCACCAAGGCCGTCCAGGAGGGCCAGCAGGCGTTTGCTTATCAACCCAAGACCGCTTCAGAGGCTCTTGGCAAGATGGCTATGGAATCGCCTCAGAATCCCATAAATGCGCCGTCCGTTATTGGGCAAAAAGCGGGGGAGATTACCCAACAAGTCACCGGGAGTCCCGCAGCGGCAACAGCGGTCGAAACGGTTATTGCCGGCGCTCCCATGATTTATGGAGGATTCAAGGCGCTTACGCGCCCAACTGAGGCGGCTCCCGCAGAAACGTCTAGAGCTGCTGCTAGAGCGCAGTGGGAAGGCGCTCCGCAAGCCGAATCGGCTACCACCACTGAACCGCAGGCGACTCAGCCCGTAAATTCTCAGGCCGCCGCTTCTCCGACGACGGCAAAGCCTGTAATTGAGGGAGAACCCGCAGAAACCACGATCCTCCCCCAAGATCGCGCCCAAGTATTGCAAAAGATCGGATTGCAGAATGCCAGGAAGAGCGCAATTCAGGGAGACGCCCTCAACGCCGCGACCGACTACCAAACCACGAAGTTTAACGAGCCTGCCGGCCAACTGGCTAAAGATCAATTCTCAGCAGAGAGAAGTGCATTAGAGAATTTCTCCCAAAATATCATTCAAAAAACCGGGGGATCAATCGGCACAGATGAGGAAGCTCTTTTAACGAGAGGGCAGAGTATTGCCCAACCGTTCGACTCGTTGAGGGATTACTTCAAAGCGGCCACTAAGAATCTATATAACCAGGCTGACTCCAGGGCTGCGGGCGCTCCTTCAACGAATCTCGATAATTTCGGCAAGCTGATGAATACCGAATCAGTCTTTGCCGGCAAAGCCGAGAATGGCTCACTTGGCAAAGGCATTCAGTCCTACATGAGAGAACAGGGGATTGCCGACAAAGAAGGAAATCTCCAACCAATTACAGTTCAGCAAGCCGAAGGATTGAAGCAATACATCAACAGCCAATGGTCTCCCGGAACTTCAGGTCTCGCCGGGAAAATCAAAGCCGCCATAGATCAGGATGTGTTAAGCAGTGCGGGAGAAGATATTTATGCTCATGCCCGCAGCATGTATGCGCTCAAGAAATCGACCTTAGATGACCCCAAGGGCATTTCTAAGATGTTCGATATAGATCCTAATACTCCGGTAAACCGGGCCACTCCCTTCGAGAAAATACCAGACGCCATTACGAGACTTCCCGCAGATCAGTTTGGGCATATCGTAAACGTGCTTAGGAATATGCCGGAAGAATTGGCCCCACAAGCTCAGGCTGGCATAGCAGAAATAAAGTCTCAGCTAACTAACAAGCTCTATGAGATAGGGAACAAGACGCAAACCCAATGGAACGCCCCTGGAGTTAACAAGTTCCTAAAAGATAACGCGGTTAAATTCAAGCAAGTCTTTTCTCCGCAAGAAATGGACGAAATAAACACTCTGCAAAAAGCCGGAGATATTTTGCGCGTTGATCCGTCCTATCCGGGGGCTGCCGCGCAAGCTTCTAACGCTCTCCAAAGAGGGTTAATGGCTAACGCAATCCGCCCCATATCAACCTGGGTAGGGCAATTTTTAGGCGGTGGACCTGGAGCGGTTGCTGGAGAGAGGGTTGGAGAAATGGCCGCGAAGAAGGCGGGGACCGCATCAGGGGCTAGGCAGTTTACTAAGAGACTTGTCCCCCTCAAGGATGTGACAAAAACTCGATGACCTTTTTTAAGACGCTGATAACTAACACTAAAAGCAGGAAGGCGACAAATGCCAGAACAAAATCATGCGTCAGCCAAAAGAAGGCTATGGAAAGAATAATGATGAGCAAGAATAGGTGGCTCATATGGCAACTGTGAATCTATCACCCATCGGTAACGGAGTCCAGTTCCTTCTACCTTCGGGAGCGGTGAATGCCAATGGTTATTTGAGCACCTATCAGGCCGGAACAAGTACCCCTGTTGCCACCTATAACAGTTCAGCGGGATCGGTAGCGAACGCGACTTCCATCCCATTGGGGACAGACGGCGCACCCGCAAGCGAGATATGGATCGTTTCAGGGACAGCGGTTAAGTTCATTCTTGAGGACAGTTCAGGCGTTCCGATTTCTGGTAAGACATGGGACAACATCAAGGGGATTAATGACGAAACAGGCTTGGGTGTTTATTGGTGCGGGACGGCGACGGGAACGGCTAATGCTTTAGTTCTTACTCCTGCGATACCTTCAACGGCTTACACGGCGGGAGTCGTCTATTATTTCAAATCAGGCGCTGCGGCGAACACGGGAGCCACCACGGTCAATATATCCGGTCTTGGAGCGATAGCTATTCAAGACAACGGCTCTGCGTTGTCTGGTAGCGAGATTCAGCCGAACCAATGGTATCAACTACTAATAGATGCCACCACGACAGCGGCGCAACTCTTAAATGTCATAAATTCGCTAACGATTCCGCAGACTCTTGCACTGGCGGCTGTTTCGTTTTCCGGGGCGGTGATAAGCACTAAAGCAGCGGCAGCGGGATATTCAAGAATAAGTCCTAATCAATGCCAGCTCTCAGGAAATGCGTCTTTTGTAACTTTGACCAACTCAACTACGACGACCATATCCGCGCCGTCGGCAAATGCTACTGCGGTAATCGTTGAGTTAACCAATCTTGTATATGGGATTAACGGAGGGGCTGCGGGGACATTGCGCTCCTGCAATTCATTTCTATGCCAGGACGCAGCCGGGATAATTACACAACTAGACACCCAGGCCGTGAGTGTGGATCAGGGCAACAATAACGGAACCATTGGCTCGGACAGCGCGGCGGGAATTGTCTATCTGGCCTCTGTCGGTGGCTCGTTTTACATCAAATCAACACTCACCGGAGCGAGCACTAATGGCTTGGCGCAATATGCAATCTTGGGGTATTACGATTGACTACTGTTAATTTATCTCCTATCGGAAATCAACAATTCTTTCTAGCAAACGGCCTTCCTAACAACGGAGGGTTTCTAAATACCTATGTTGCGGGTACTAGCACAGCGGTTGCGACTTATGCCGATAGTCTTGGGACCATTCAAAATCCTGTCTCTATTCAACTTGGGACGGACGGCAGACCTCCAAGTGAGGTTTGGATCGTCCAGGGAACAGCGGTTAAGTTCGTTTTAACTGACAGTTTGCTAAATCCTATCGCCGATGCAACATATGACAATATCGTAGGGATAAACGATGCAACGGCTACGGGATCTGCTTTAGGTATCGCTCTCGCCGCCCCCTCCGGCTCTTCGCTGGTTGGGTTTAGTCAGGCCGTCGCATACCCCGCCTCCACGGTAGGAGGAAAATTAAAACAATCCGTTTGCGTACTAGATGCGCCATATAACGCCGATTCTACAGGGGCAACAGACTCGTCCCCCGCCTTTGCGGCGGCACACGCTGCTACCAGCGCGGGCTTACCAATCATAGTGACGGGGGGCACATTCAAATTAAACTCAAATGTTGTTGCTCCTGGTAGGCGTTGGATAGTTATTGCGGCGGCGTTTACAGGAACGGGACAGATAACGGGCGGCACTATCGAAACATACGATATTAACGATTCCTTCGTGACTGCACGGTCACAGGCGCTCGTCACTGGATGGCAAGCCCAATCACCCTATAGGTTAGGCGGCCAGTATGGCAGTGCGGCACTGAGTATAGGAGGAGCAGACCCATCTCAAGGAACAAATAACGCTAGTTTTTTGTTTGCGGATGCCCACAGTAATTTTTTAGCACTCCAACCTGAAAGTAACTATAACGCGCAAGAGATAGAACTATATAGCACGGCCCTAACCGGCTTAGGACTTGCGGGGTCCGGGACCAACACGATCACCCGGCAAAACGGGTCCTACGCCTCCGACGCGTTTGCTTCGTGGATGGTCGGGTTGCCGATTTATTATGGCGGCACGCTATTTAAAGTGGCGAGTTTCATTTCGGCGGATGAAATCACGGTCACCACGTGGGCCGGGGGCGCTGTATCCTTCTCCTCCGCGTTCACGACCGCCTACTTCTTCACGAATACTGTATCAACAGGATATGTCAGCACCAACGGGACCGCCGTTACGCTGGTGTCGGGAAACCCGCTGCTGGGGTACCTCGTAAACATCGGCAGCGTGATAATCATCAACGGCGTCCAGTACGGAATTGCATCGTGGACCGACACGAACCACATAACCCTCACCAGCTCCGCGGGTATACAGACTAACGTAGCCTACACAGCGTATGCGCAGATTTACGGTGAGACCACCGCCTTTAGATTGAATCACGGTCCTGGGCTGCAACTCGCACTGGCTTGTAATGCAGGCGAACCGGGAGCAGGGCATGGTGAAGGGTACGTTATTTCTGGACAAGGCACGTATTACCAGATTCCTCTGGTGCTACAGAATAATGGTAATGATGGCGTAGCGGTGCTTGGAACAGGACAGGTTGGCATTGGTCAACGTACCGCAGCAACAGGCGTAGCTTTAGATGTGAATGGAGACATAAGAAGTTCGTATCTTACGTTCCGCGCAAGCAGTATTGAATATTGGAATGGCGCAGCCAATTTAAATATGGCAATCAACTACGCTGGTTACAACGGAGGTACAAGTTATTATCGCGGCCTGGACATTTACGATGGCAAGGCGGGGTATATTGGAGGCTTTGACGGGATCACTCATGGAATGCGTTTGGGCACTCCGACTGGCGGTTATATTGGTGCTGGCACACTAAACATCCAGTATGACATTTATAAAAACGGGACCGCTTATACCAATCCTGATTTCGTATTTGAACATTGGTCCACTGGGAAAATCGAAAAGTTCGCTCATAAAGACGGTGCTTCAAAGTACAAAGGATTGCGTAGTATCAGGTCGCTTAAAAACTACATAAAAAAGCATTGGCGTCTCCCTGGCTTCGGACAGAAAGCGAAGCATGGGATATTCAGCGGGTCCGATCAGGTACTACTCACTATCGAAGAGCTTACGCTTCACATAATCGAGTTGAATGACAGGCTTGAAAAATTAGAGCGTAATAGAAAGGGCTAACGATGGCGGAACACGAACGAAAAGACGACATTCTAATAGGTCAACTAATAGCAAACGTCGCCACTCTTACTGCTGAGGTAAACGCCCTTAGACAATCCGTCACAGACATGCAGGCCAGGATTAACACAGGCAGCGGTATGTTCATTGGGGCAATCATGTTGAGTGGTGGTATTGGGGCGACTGCTTCACACCTGATAGAGAGATTGCTGAGATGAGTACAGCCATTGGCCTCACCCTAAACAACCCCGCAAACCTCGAAGACTTCGGAATCCCCTGGAAAGGTCTTGTTGGAACTCACGGGAAACTCTGCCAGTTCGACACCCTCCATAATGGCATTAGAGCGGCTTGTGAGAATCTTCGAAACCAGCAAAGGCTTCACGACCTAAACACCGTCTCGGAAATCATCACCAAGCTCTCACCTCCGAACGAAAACGACACAGCCGCCTATATCAGCACCGTCTGTAACTGGATGGACGTGTACGCCAACGAACAATTGAACCTTGAGAACAACGCACAGCTCGGCCTTCTTTCTCAATGCGTCTTTCATGAGGAAGTCGGGGAAATCATACCAATGGAGGACATCTTGGACGCGATTGCGGATATTTAGGATCACCAATGACGGATACGGAAATCCTCGATTGGCTCGAATTGCACCATACCATCCCCACGGCATGTGGAGGGAAGGGGGCAAGCGGATATGGGATTGATCTCATTCACAGGTACGGGGCCGGTTACACGGTCGGGTTTTATACCGACATGGCAAGCCCTCAATTTAAGACGATAAGGGAGGCTGTTGAAGCAGCCGCAGATGCAGTTGGGATAACTTAGGAGGATGTATGCATTACAGAAACGGTAGAGAAGCGAAGAACGGCGACAAGTTAATTTCCTTGGCTGATGTGCCTTACGGTACATCCATTCCCATAGGCACCCTGCGTGACGCCACACCTGGTAATGACTACTGCAACGGTTATGTCCAGCAATATAACGAGCCACGCAGTACCGATCCTATCGCTTGTATGTGTGATTGCTTGCACATGGATGATTTCGTGGCGATCCTGGCCGAGAAGGGTCTGGACAAGCGCCCTGCTGGTAAATGATTGGAACTATCTAGGAGGATTTATGGGTAAAGACGCAGTATTTTCGAAAACGATGATTGGACTGGCTATCGCGGCTATCTCTGCGATTGCACAGAAACACGGATACGTCATCGACCAAGCCGGTGCGGTGAATACCTTGCTCGAGGTACAGGGCATGATCCTGGCCGCTTACGGGCATATCGTCACCAAAGTCCCTGTAACGTCTGTGTTGGGTATCCCCATCAAGAAAGGGCCGAGCGCATGAAAGCCCTAAACCAAACCATCGCCGCCTTTCTTATTTTGGTATTGGCCGCATGCGCGACTATTAAAAATCCGCTGTCGGTCCAGGCGATGGGCGAGCAAGGAGCAATCCAGTTCCTCGTGATAAAGGAGTTGGACAACAAAAAGGCGGTAAATCCGGAAAAGGCTCAGGCTCTGGCGAAAAACGCTCGGGAAGCCATAAAGCAAATCGGGATCGTTCTTGATGGTGGGTCGTTGTCCGGTTTGACGTTCCAGGAATTGCACTATCAGGTAACGAAGATCATCGCCGCGCAGAACTACGACGCCGCAACTCTGGTGGCCGTTGGTACATTGCGTGATATGGCCGACATGAGCCTCAAGGACGTGCAGAACAACACTACCTTAATACCCGGCAACCTTACCCCGCAGGAAATCGCGGGAATCAAGATCGTCCTGGCCAAGATCGACGAAGCGATTACGCTCGCGGGGTATTGATGGCCCAAGTAGTTAAACCACTCATCATAACCCCCGCCGGCGGTATCAACTGGACGCTCACCGACGACCTGTCGGTAGTCATCGATGGTGGGACCACTATAACCGTCCTGGCGGGGTTTACCTCAGATGGGGAGTCTGGGCCAGAGTGGATCAAAGAAATCCTCACCAAGCCCAACACGTTTCGCCAGACGGCGGCTTTCACACATGATGCGATGTATCAGTCGGGTATAGACAAAAATTACGCCGATTCGGTCTATGCAAACATCCTCCTATCCCTCGGTGTAGATAGCGAAACCGAAAAGGAGCTGTATGAGGCCGTCCACCTGTTCGGAGGGTCATCCTATAACGAGGACCAAAACAACCTTGTCGAGAAAGCCGCAGCAACCTCCCACTTGAGAATTGAGGTCAAAACATGGCCGCAGCCACTGTCTCAGACGATGAAGGAGCTGGAAACTAAAAAGATCGTCATCATCATCGGAGATAGAGAAAACGGCATTATCATGTCTGACGGCTTCCAGGACGATGAACAGATAAAAACATTGCTCCATGATTGGTATGAGCAATACCTTCTTGAGAAAATAGAGTTCGTGGATTAGTTGCAAAACCTGTCTAAAACTACGCGCCACGTATTAAGCAAATCAATCAAAATTCCTGCAAATATCCTGCAAACGTAAGTACTAAGTAGTTGATAAATATGATCGTCAAAAAGCCGTGATATTTGCAGAAAACGGCCATAAAGTATTGATAAAGCTAAAATGTTACTCTGACTGTTAATCACCGGGTCGGCGGTTCGAGTCCGTCCTGGGGAGCCAAATTCAATGACTTGCGGCGGTTTTGGGTTTGAGGTTTGCAAATAAACGGTAGGTTTGCAAATAAAATCGGTCATTTTTTCCCTTTGAGGAGTGGCGTTACTTTCACCGGGGCGCGTTCATAATGGCGTCGCTTAGTCGCTGGATTCTGATGGCCTAATAGCTTGTCATCGGACGTTTCAGATCCCGCCTTAGCCCTAAGATCATGGAAGGTGAACCGCTCACCGATAAGCCCCGCTGATAGCGCCTGAGCCATCCGGCGCTGCCATATGGCCCGAAATCCATCGGTCGTGTAGGGCTGGCCTTCTCGGTTGTGGATCATTGCCAAGGTGGCCATCTTGGACGGCAGGGCGCGGCACCGTTCGATAACTTCGGATAGATCGTCGGTCCGGTCAAACAGGAGAACCTTCCCGGTTTTGCCAGTCCGCACCAGCAACCCGGCGTCTGTCCAGTCCCCGAGTTTGAGCTTTAGGATGTCGCCTTGCCGAAGGCCGGTAATTGATGCAATATCCATCGCGCACTGGATCGTATTTGGCATGATCCCGCGGACTGCGCTGTACTCTTGGTCGGTGACATACCGAGTCCTGGGAGCCTCTGGATTGCGGTCTATTTGGCGGCATGGATTGTCCGAACAAACCCCCCACCGAATAGCATACTGAAACACATCAGAGAGAACGCCCTTTATCTCCCGATTGCCGGCCACTTTCGGGCGACGGTCCATATAACCATACAGGTGCGGCGGTTTAATATCATCGGGCTTCATCGCGCCGAATACTTGCCTCAGCAATGCGATCGCTCTCAAATATTGCCGCTGAGTGGCCTTTGCCTTGGTCGGCAGTATCTCTCTCTGGTAACGGTCCAGAATCGGGGAAAGGGTATTAAGCGGGGAAGGGGAAGCGTTGATCTCAGCATATTTAATCATGGCCTCCTGGAAGGATCTCCCTAGGCGATGCCATTTGCCATCTTTGTCCACGAAATAATAGACCCCATGCGGCGCATATACGCGCTCCGGTAGGTCTTTTCTATTCTTCCGCGTCCTTCCCATCATCGAATGTTACCCCGCCTTGTCCAATGACGAGAAGTCTGGCGCTGAATTGCCAGATCTTTGGCGCTGTTCAACGTCCGTCCTGACAACCCTTGGATGCCCGTCTGCCGCGACAAAGAAACGAATGCCATACGACTTAAGCATTTGAATTTGCTTGAGAGGCTGCTTATAGCCAGTAAAGCGAACCACTTCGTCGGCGGTGAGAAACATTACTTAGCCATCTCCTCAATGCGGCGCTTGATTTCTTCTAAATCTAGTCGCCGTTGAAAAATAGCGGTATTACCTGTAACTCCGTCTGGTACGGGCTTCGGAAGTTCTTTCAGTAAGATACTAATTACCTCCGAACACTCCCCCAACGCTTGCTTGCGGGTGGCGGCAATACGCTGCGATAAGTTCCATGTATTAGCATCTTGAAACATCGTTCTTAGTTCGCGTATAGATCCTGCTATGTTGTAACGGTTTGCCCAAGCTAGAATGGGCTCGTCACTTTTTGGATTACAAAATCTTTCTGGATCATGAATTATTTCAGCCATGGGCGGTCCTCAATCTGTATCTTTGTATATGCCTATGTGCCGATGTCGTGTATATCCCGCATCCATCATTCGCTGAGATAGGGATTTTTTCTTTGGCAGTAATATTGCCAACGCCGCACCCATCAGCATTCCGCCAACTATCAACCCTAAAGCTATCAGTAATGTCATACGCGCTCCTTCTCGGCGATGGCGGCTCGATAAAATGGCCCAAGATCGTCTATGATTTCGTCGAACGGCTTGCCGGTGCTGATGTTCAGTTTGAGCACGTCGGCAAACTGCGGTGCGTTAAACCGTCGAATAATTTCGTATCTGTCGGCCTTCTTGCGCATCCCCTCCAACTCCGCCGTCAGTTTGGCGACGGTGGCGCGTAGTTCGTCGATAGTCTCCTTGGCATACTCAAGACCCTTAGCTGGATTGCATATATCGCAGCCATCGCCTACGAGCTTGGTCCGCATGTCGCAATTACATTCACTCACGCCTTCCCCCTTTCATCGCTTGGCGCAGCGGTTTAGCGACCATGACTTCAAAGGCTAGTGCGGCATCGGCTTCGGTGGACCAGATGCCATAATGAAATGCTACGAAGTCATTAATGCTTCCAAACCAAGAGAATTCACATACCCCATCCGCACCAAGAGAATAGATCGTCCAATACTTAGCGCCTTTTTCAGGCGTTTCTTTCATCGGCGCGACAATCTCCGCCCCATTGACTGTGATGGTGTCGGGGAGGCGCTTGTATTCACATGATTCTTTCCATAGAGGATGAAAAGAACAATCTTCCCAATGTCTCGCTTCTTTCCATTGCCACTTTTGCCACGGCCTTTCATACTTCAAACAATCCTGCCCGTATTGGGCGATTAAATCAGCGTGTTTGCAGAGTTGCATGGTTATTTCTTCCCCTTTACTTCATGCCACCAACCCATGAGCGGTAAAATATCCTCCGGCACATCGGGAGGCGAAACAGATAACCCGGCTTGACTGGCGGTAATGAAGGCCGATAGTTGTTTCAGCGCCTCTACGCTATTAAGCAGCTTTTTCCCGTCATCGCTATCAACACCAATATCAAGCAATGCGCCGCCAATTCCTGCACGAAATAATGCTTCGTCTTTTGTCTCCATCCAGTTGCCAGATATGACTGCTTTCATAGAGGCCCGAACCTTATTCTCTAATCCTTGGACATTCTTAGAGGCCTCACACCCGATACTACTGTTAATCGCTAGAACACCATCGTTCATATCTCCCTCCTAAAGGTGGCTGTGGACGGACGTTACCCCGCCTCTGCGCGTTTCCTGGCACTCTCCAGTAGATTGCTAGCTAGACTCTACTGGCAGAAGTCAGGCTCTCACGGTAGCAATCCCGGCGCAGCCCAACGTTACCGGCATGGACTACATGCTTCACAGCCATAATCAACTTTCCCACCGCTTAACCCATCTCCAAATCCCGCTTTGCGAGAAATTGAGTTCTAATGCAATATCGAAATAGGATGTTGGCCTTCCCCTAGCGTTTTTCTTCCGACGCAAAGCAAGTATTTCCTCTTTGTGCTGCGGTATCTTTGAGTGAGGGTAGATGCGGTACATTAGGCGGCCTCTCGATACATTTTGCGGATGGATTCCGTTTCCTCATCGACTTCCTTTAGGAAGGCGGCGAGCTTCATTGCGTAGTCGGTAAGGTTCAAATCCTTAGCCCATACCCGTACCATGAAAGTCTGCAATTCATCAGGAAAGCGGTTATCGAACGATAGGAAGTCGCACCATTCGGCCCCTGTGATGAAAAGGTTGTGCGTGACCTGTGGGAGATACGCCGATATGTCCTTCGTCCTCAGATAGCCAAGATGGGTTGCGCTCTTTGGACATTTGAACTCTACGATCCCCTTAAATCCGTCCACATCACCATCAAGCGAACACCCGGCCATAATCTCGTTGTGAACGAGAAACCCAGTTTGATTTACCATGTTTCCGGTCAGGGCTTCATAGGCCGCTCTTGCGGCAGGTTCGAGGTCTACCCCGCGCTGCATTTCGGCATTGATAAAGCCGTTCTCCTGCGGCATCCCGGTTAGACGCTCGCAGATAAGCTGCATACGGTAATCCCGACGCGCCGCGGCCTCGCCGGTCTTGATGGTCGCCAGGATGTCTTTCGCCCTGGAGCCTGTGGCTTTCCCGGCCCTTGCGGCGAGCCATTCAGGTGAACCTTGTGGAGCTTCGTGGATGGTGAAGTTCATAAAATCCTCAGTAATTAATGGATATGTGCGGTATTGAGCCTTCGGCGATTAGCTTGATAATCGCTTTGCCGTCCTCTTCCATGAAGCCATTTTCAATAAACGCCGCGAGGGCCGCATTGTTGATCTTGGCGCGGTGTTTCTTGTTGGCTTCGCGCTTGCGGGCGGCTTCTTCCTCCGCAGCCAGCTTAGCCTTGTGGTCGCGCTCGGCCTTCTCCTTGGCGTCTTTCTCCGCCTGTTCGGCGCGGCGCTTGGCTTCTTCTGCTTCACGCTTTGCGGATTCCTCGCGGCGCTGAGCGGCCAACAGTTCATCCTGGGCCTTCTTGGCAGCGGCTTCCGCTTCTGCCTTGGCCTTACGCTCGGCAGCTTCGGCGGCCTCTTTGGCAATTATGGCCTCCCGTTCTGCCTTGTCCTTGGCAGCGCGTTCCTCGGCCTCTTTACGATCACGTTCCGCCTTTTCTGCCCGCAGCTTCTCCAGTTCCTCGGCTTCAGCTTTGCGCTTCAATGCAACTGCGATATTGGCCTCAAGGGCGACAATCGCCTTCTGATAAAGGTCCTGGGCTATCTGGAAAAATTCACCATAAGCGTCCTCATCAATGACCGTCTGGCGCAGGGTGGCGAATTGGCTCCTATAAATATCTACTGGTCTGCCATCATGGTCTGTTGCAATACTCTGGAAATTATCAAGCTGAGTTTTGATCCAATGCTGCCGCCGTTCCTCGGCAGCTTCCCACTCATCCAGCGGCTTGCGCACTTCATCACGCCAGGCGTCTAAGGTATCGCGCACCTTTTTCCTGATGGCGTCGATCTTCTTCGGGAGTTCCTTTTGAATATCGGTTTGCTCTTTGCCAACGCCATCAATCTGCGTTTTGCACTTGGCGATTTTATAGGCGAAAGAGGCGATTGCTTCACGTCCCTTTTTGCTGGAAATATCGGGAACAAATGAGTCTATCTCCACGCGAATCTGGCCGAGATAAGGCTCGATCATCCCATCGACGGTGAAAACCTGGAGGGCCGTGTCCTTGGGGATTACGGCGATTTCGGTGATATCTGTCATACTTTGCTCGCTTTCTGCTTTAGCGCAGCCCATTCCTCTGATTTCTGCGCGGTGATGTATTTGCGGAATTCCTTCGATCCGCCCTTGAACGCTTCTTCCAGTTTCTTGAGCCCCTCATCAGACGCAGCGATCAGATCGGCTTCCCATTCTGCATACCCATGCGGGACGGATGGCTTCTCATGGCCCTCCTTACTGCCTGAACCTTTCCCGTCGTCATCCTGATCCTTGGACGCGATGCCGAGAAGGGCGAAGGCCGTATATCGCTGGAGATACGAAACCGCGCTGCCAACAGCCTGAATGTCGTTTTTCCCCCCAGACTTATCCGGCAGGCTTGAAAGCGAAGTTGACTTACTGTGGCCTAGGGCATGGGACAGGATGCACTTTACGGTAATGATTCCCTTGTCGCCTTGTTCGGTCTCCCAACTCAACGACAGGCCATAATCGCCGAGAAGTGGGTTTATCTCCGCCATCGCAGCGCCTAGGGTTGTGTGTTTATAGGACGTGTTCCCGAACGACACCTGCTTGTCTTTGTAGAGGGTCAGGTTGCGCTTCTTGAACTCGGACAATGCCAAGTGGAAGGCCTTCTCAGCCTCGCCGCGCTCATAGTCCCGCTGGATTTCCAAAAGCTGCTTGAGCCTTTCCGTATCCAGCTGCCCGCTCATCGCCGCCTGGACCAGTGGAGACAGGGCTACTACTGTAGGTGGTGCCTGTACCTGAAACGACGCCTGTAATTCTTTCTTCGCTAATTCGCTCATAAATCACCTTTCATAATGGGTGGCCGATCGCTTTTAGCGCGGGGTAGGTGTTGGCTCTTGGCAAGTGACCTCCCTCCGAATCCGCTGACTCACGACCGGCCATAACTGATTAACTCGCATCCCGCATAAAAATCGGCAGATTCCGCCTTTCCGGCTCACGGGTCAGGTCCATGTCGCTCGAAAATCGCAGGGCTAGGACTGCTACCAGGAAAAACTGCCCTAAGACGAAAATGCCAAGGGCCGCGAAAATAAGGTGTGGAATGGTTATATACATTTGATATCCCCCAGTGATAATTGACGCGCATCGAACAGTCGGTTTTTCGTGGACTCGTTGATCTGATGCCACTCAGCCGTGGTCTTTTGCTTAGCTCGGTCTTCGTTGATGTATGTCCTCAAGTCCTGGACGTGCTCAGCCAGCATGTAGGCGAGCTGCACCCAGTCGCTACGGTCTGCTATGGCATCAGCGAGCATCTGCATATTCGGCAGCTTGAGCGTGTCGCCCCGGAGAACGGCCTTGCACTCCTTGATCTCGACAGAATCACAAGCTTCGTTGCGGTATATCGCAGGCGTGTTCTTTTGGAATTCCCGGTCGAACAGTTCGTTTACCTTTGCGAGTTCGTTCATTGGCGCATCCCCTTGATGACTCCGACGGCATCGCCGGATTTAAAATAGAGATACTGTTCTCCGGTGTCGGCGGAAACCACTAGATTAGGTAGGTCGATAATCTTCGCGAGGTAATTGGCGTCGATGTGAAGTCCGAGAAATTCCACTCTTGTATATCTAGGCCAGTATTTGCCTTTGCCGGAACAGTTTTCGCAATCGTCATCTCCGCCTGGCGTGATTATTTCTCCGTCGCCTCCGCAGCTTTGGCATTGGCAGTCATACTCATGGAAATCATTGTTTAGAAATACTTCGCCTTTGCCTTTGCATTCCCTGCATTCTTTGCGAGACGCCTTTCCTTTACCTTCACAATCGTGGCACGCAACTTTCTTTGGCATTTTGACTGAAAGAGTTTGGTATTCCCTTTCCTTCGAGAACCATTCGTTCGCCTGCTTGGTAATCTTGTGGGTGCCATAATTCCCCGAAGCGGGAACACGAATCATAGCCGCGCCGTCTGTCGCAAAGTCGAACTGGCCATCGGTAAACGGCATTTCGATACCGCGAATAGACTCGCGCTTAACCCATTGCATGAGGTCAATCATTGCTTGTCCTCCATCTTGTCATCCATTAAGACGACGAATTCCGCCGCTTTCCGACACTCATTGGCATCATCCGATAACAGGGTGTAGGTATGTGCCATAAGGGAACAGTCGTGGAATCGGAAGTCATTCATCTTGCGGTTAAGCCGATGCTCCAGATACATATCACGGAATTTGTCGAAGGAAATCATTTCATCCCCCTCCGCTCCAGCCAGTCCACAATCCAGCATCCGATAAGTAGCGATCCCATCCATTCGGCGATGAGTATCAGGATTTCCATGAGTTGATCGGTCATGACTGCCTCCGTTGAAATTCGCAGAGCCTCATCAGGATTTCTTTGTGCTCTTTCCACCAGGCAATCGCGGTGGAATGCATCGAAGAGATTTCCTCATCGTCGAACTTTTCCCACGCGGCATGGGTATGTTGCTGACAGCCGATATGCATGTGTGAGTCGCAAATCCATACCGGCCAATACAGATTTGTCATTGAGATTGGTGTGCGCGTAACCGTGTAGCCGTCGCCCCATTTGGTATCAGTCAGGTTTGCGCGGGACAGGTCTGCGCCGGACAGGTTTGCGCCGGACAGGTTTGCGCCGGACAGGTTTGCGCCGGACAGGTTTGCGCCGGACAGGTTTGCGCGGGCACCCCCTTCACCTCGCACCCACAGCTTATGGTCGTCCAGTATTTTTTTGAGTTCTTCCGGTGTCATTTCTTCCTCCTATCACCGCCGAGTGGGGTGTATATCCGTTCTGAATTCGGTGGCCGGGCTCCGCCTAGCCGTAGCCGGAGCCGGAGCCGGAGCCGTAGCCGTCGCCGTCGCCGTAGCCGTCGCCGTAGCCGGAGCCGGAGCCGTAGCCGGAGCCGGAGCCGGAGCCGGAGCCGGAGCCGGAGCCGTCGCCGGAGCCGTCGCCGGAGCCGGA